>Ga0209430_1000534_pt1 | contig 38275 bp, 29 predicted proteins | sample BarGraIncub1133A_FD_184504 | JGI IMG/M metagenome (GOLD analysis project Ga0209430, IMG submission 184504) | Arctic peat soil microbial communities from Barrow, Alaska - Barrow Graham LP Incubations 11-33A (SPAdes) (version 2) | ecosystem: Environmental > Terrestrial > Soil > Wetlands > Peat... | reverse complement strand
GGTCGGGTCGAGCAGGCAGTCCGCATCGACGAAGGCAAGGAGAGCGCCACGCGCCACGTGGGCTCCCAGATTGCGGGAAGCCGCCGCTCCCGGCCGCTCGTTTACCAGCACCTTGGCCCCCAGGGAAGCCGCCAGCTCCCTGGTGCCGTCGAGGGAGCCGTTGTCGACCACGATAGTCTCGAAGCTCGCCGGGTCCGCCTGCTGCTGTGAAACCGAGGCAAGGCAACTGGCCACGTAGTGGCGTTCGTTGAAACAAGGTATGATAAAGCTCACGTGTGGCAGCATCATGGCTCCTATTTCGGCAGGGCAAAACCCCGTGCAACGCCTTCAGGCGAACCAGCCGGATCCCGGGGTAGCGGCCGCACCCTTTCGATCTGTCCCAGCCAGGCGGAGTGCGCCCTGCAGGGAACGATCCTGTCCAGGGGGAGGTCGTCGAGTCCGCATTCCCAGCCGTCGATGAGGAGCCGTACCTCTTCCAGCGCAAAGTCGCATAGCAAAAATCCGCGAGCCGTAAAGGCCTTGGCAATGGAGCGGATCTTCCCCGGGTCGAACCCCATGAGCCCCGCGCAGGCCGCGTCGATGGCGACGGGATTGACGCCGCAGACCAGGTACCCCATCTGCACAGGATCCGGGGAGAGCGGCCCGTCCCCTTCACCGGCCAACACAGCGTCCACCACCCCTATATAGCGCTTTCTCCCCCTGGTGAAACCGGCATCCATTTTCCCTTCGGGGTCGCAGTAGAGCAGCACCTTGTTGAGATCGAGTATGGTGCGCCAGAGGGTATCGTTACCGTGCCAGCTTCCGCTGCGCACCACGCTGGAACTGTCGCCAAAGAACCCCAGCGCCACCGCCTTGAGCGGACCCAGGACACGGGCCAGCAACGGGTTCTGCAGCACGTGCTGCTTCAAGAAAGTGATCAGGGGCCCTTCCAGGCGCGCATTGATGTTGTCCGACGGGAACTGGTCCCCCCCCTCGCCTGGCCCCCCTTCGGAATGGTGCGGCAGGAAATTCTTGTAGGTATTGATCCCGACCAGGTTCTTCAGGCAGCAGGTGATTCCCGCCTTTCGATGGGTCTTAAGCTTGGGAAGATTTATGAATACATCGGCTTCCAACACTGTGCGAGAAACGCTGTAGAGATTGCGTTTGCCGTCATGGGCCAGATTGGTCTCGCTCAGGTTGTAGTCCGCTCCGTAGTAGCCGCGCCTGGATTTTTCCTGCCCCCAGAATTCGCTTTTTTCACCCTCGAGATCCACCACAACCTTCCCCCTAGGGTCGCCAGGTAACTTTTTACGTTCCACGATGACACCGTTTTTGATCTCCCACTCATCGTCCCGCAGATCGATGATCTCCAGGGCCACCCCTTCTTGTTGAGCGAGCTGTTTCCAACGTTGCACCGGGTAGCGGGATATCAGCTTGTCGAATGAGGCATCGGTCATCGGGCCGTCCAAGATACTAATGCGTCCTTTGCCGGCAAGCCGTCTCAGCACCTTGTGCAGCACGGCGCTGACGACGGAGGGGTGAGTGATGACATAGTCCCATTCCTCTTTCCTGTGTCTGTGACACTCGAATACCCAGTTCGGCTTGATTACCACCTTGTCGCCCGGATTTATCTGAAGAAAGATCCTGTCCGGGATTAGCGAACCGATCAGTTCTTCATCATAACAGTGACAAGCACGCACATATACTTTGGAATGTTCCGCTGTCATAAGATCTCGCCTTGGTTTGAGAGGACCTCTTTTCCTGAATGTCGAAGGGATTTCTGTTTATCCGCCAATGCTGCCACAGTAGTTTCCATTTGCATATCCGTATTCCAACCTCCGGTAGTTCTCATTCTATAGATAATCTCAGAGACAAAATAATTATGGAGACGGTCAATATTATAATTTACACGGTCAAGTCAGGTAAGTTTCTCCAGCTTCGATATCACCCATCTGAACTTTCCAGACTTTTCATTTGGTATATCCTCGACAAATTTTATGTTGATGTCCATGTTATTTCCCACTCTCTCCTTCATCCCCTTCAACAGAATCTGGCTGTCACCATCGGTGTACTTGCTTCCTCTGACGACATAGATTTCCAGGGTCTTCCTGTCAATTTGGATAATTTGGGACTTGAGGATGTTATCCAGCGGTTTGAAGGGGTGGGTAAGTATGGATGACGGTATCATCCTGCCATCTTCCAGAACGATAATGTCCTCCAACTTGGTAGTGACCTGGTCCATCAGGGGAAAACTCCGGCCGCAGGCGCAGGTGCCGGGCAGGATGGCACTGGCATCGCTGGTCTTGTACCGGATCAGCGGCATGGCGAAGTTCCAAAGCCCCGTGGCGGCAATAGTCCCAAGGGTCCCCTCGGAGAGCGGCTGGTTGTTCGTGTCGAGCACCTCGACGATGCCGTAGTCGGGATTCACATGTTTGCCCGCATGAAACAGGCACTCCGAGGCGTAGATCACCCGTTCCGCCATGCCGTAGAAATCGAAAACCCGACACTGGAAACGCTCTTCGATCAACTCCCTCTGGAGAGGAAGCAGGGTCTCGGAGGAGGTGAGCACTGCAGGCACCGGGCAGTAGCGCTCCGTTTTTTTCAGGTAGCGCGCCAGGATGTAGAGCGTGGAGGGGTAACCCTCGACCCCCTTGGGCCGGAACTGCTGGATCTTCTCCACGTAGCTCCCCAGGTGCTCGTCTTTTAGATGAAACGAAGACATGAAGAGCTGATTGTGGACCCGGTTCATCACCCAAAAGGGAGCTTTCTCCTGGCTCGCCGGAACCACCTGCCGTCCCTGCAGGGATACGAACGGGTCTCCGAACTGAAGCCCGGCCCAATTCTTCTGGCGCCAGTCCGCAGCATGATGCGCCGTGCAGACGCTAAAATCCCAGAGAAAACCGAGCGGAGAGCCGGTGGTGCCGCTGGTATGGCCGTGGCGGATCCGGTACTTCGGTACGTTGTCGGCCTGCAGGCGCTTGTTGTGTTTCTTGACGTCGTCCCGAGTCAGCACCGGCAGCTTCGCCAAGTCCTTGAGGTCCTTGAAATCGCCGGGACAAAGTTTCAGATCTGTCATGATACCGCGGTAGTACGGGACGTGCTCGTAGGCATGGCGCATCAGGATCGCCAACCTTTCCCTCTGGTATTCCTCCAGTTCCCCCCGTGAAAGCTTTTCGTTTCTGGCAAACTCCTCCATGAGCCGCTCGAACTTCTTGCCGTAGCGCTCGAAGTTCAGGGAGTAGGCGTAGAGGTTGAGCAGACCCGTTTTCATGAGGTGAGGTGATTTTTCGTACAAAAAGTTTCCAAGACCCAAGGGTCACCTCCATTATCCCATGCCACCATGACGCGGGATATTCCGACCTACGAGATACGTGTTTCACTAGCCGGCGGGCGGGTCTGCAGCAACCCGGCCTTTCAGGCGCGGCATAAAAAGGAAGGGGTCGATGCGAAGCCACCTCCTCAGGAAGGCGTGATCATCCTTGCAGAGCAGGCCGACCAGATCGAGCCCAAACAGGTAGACGTAGCTAAACAGCAGAAACGAGATGCCCAGCGTGACCGGGCTCTCGGATAGGCCGAGCCTTCCCCAACAAAAGTGATACAGGCCGCTTACCGCCCCGGCGACAACCGCCACCGAAATGATCTTGGCAACCCTGGCCCAGGGCATTATTTCCGACCATTTCACCTGCAGGATGCGCACGGAGCAGGTCAGGAGGTAGGCCATGTAGAGAAAGGAGCCGACGAATACGCCGGCCGCTACCCCGATGGGTCCCAGCACCCGCAACAGCAACAGGCAGACCGAGATCTTGGCCACGATGCTGATCAGGGTGGCGTGGAACAACATGCGCGTGTTGCCGCTTACCGTCGGAATCATGTTGTACACGGTGACTCCGAACAGGAGCGACAACAGGTAGATCCTGAAGATGGGGGTGGCCTCGGCGTAGCGGCTGGTGTAGAGGATCTCCATGAGCCGCGGCGCCTCGACCAGGAGAAACACGAAAACTGCCAGGTTGATCTTGGCCACTTTATCTATGTTGGCATGCATCAGGTCGAGCAGAAGCCTGATGTTTTTTTGCTTGTAAGCTGCCACGTACTGCGGCAGGGTGATGTCGTTAAGCAGGTAGGTGATGGTGGAGATCAAAGGTACTTCCATGGCACCGCGGGAGTAAACGGCAAACTGGGACGGAGAGAATCCGCTGGAAATGATGTACTTGTCGACCTGGCTGCCGATCACCCCAAGGTAACCGGCAGCTCCGATGGGCACCGCATAGCGCACCTGGTCCATGAGCCTTACCGGTTTCGCCGCTGGGTCCGACACCTGACCCGCACAGCGATCCAGGCAGCATCTTTTCAGCAGGATGAAGAAAAGGACCAGGTTCACGGCCTTCGAGGCTGCCGAGACCATGAAGATGCTCTTGAGACCCCATCCCGCCGTCACGGCGTAGTACAAAGGGAGGTAGTCGATTACGGAGCAGGCCAGCGCGCTTACCGAGTTGGCAACCAGGGCCCCGGACGAAAAGAAGATGGGATCTCTGAAACACGTGGGCGCCTGCAGCACTATTATGGCCGCCAGATACGGCATATACTCCTCAAGCTCGCGGTTTCCCACCAGCCTGGAGATACTGCCGTCGCAAAGGACGATGATCAGGGCCACGGCAATACCTATGACAGTACTTAGCAGGACATTTTTATATATAAACAGTTTCCTGTTCACAGCCGTCTCGAAGTAGTAATAGATGCTTTGAGGCAACCCGACAAAGGCCAGCAGGATCACTGTGTTTATGATGAGCATGGCCTGGAGATAGGTACCGTAGACCGGCTTGGTCAGGTAACGGGTCATGATGACGCTCGACACCATCAACAGCAAGGAGCCCATGGTCTTGGCCAGAATGTTAAGCGTCGCTTTATCGGCAAACTTCATGGTCACCCTTTTCCTTCCTGGTAAAGCTTCAGGTACCTGTCCATCATGCTGCGGAAACTGAACTCGCTGCGAACCCGGTCCCGGCCACTGGCCCCCAGTTGTGCCGCCTTTTCCGAATGGTTCAACAGCTCGATAACCCGCAGGGAAAGTGTTTCATCGTCTCCGATTTCCACCAGGTGGCCGGTCACTCCGTCGATGACCACCTCGGGATTGCCCCCCGCCCTGGTCACCACCGCCGGCACGCCGCTCCCCATCGCCTCCAGCAGCGTGAGGGAAATCCCCTCGGTAAAGGAGACCAGGAGAAAGACCTCCATCAGCTTGAATAGTTCCGGCAGGTCGGAACGCAGTCCCAAAAAGCGCACCCGCTCGTCGATCCCCAGTTCCCGGGCCAGGGCCTCGAGGCTCGCCGCCTGCGACCCGCGACCTGCGACCAGCAGCACGGTGTCGGGACAGGCGTCAAGAACCCTTTGGTACCCCCTCAGCATCATGGGAATGTTTTTCACCTCCTCCAGGCGGCTCGCCGTGCCGATGACCCGGCTCTTTTCGCCAATCCCCAAGGAGCGCCGTTTCTGCTGCCGGTCGAACTCCGGGTTCAACTGCTCCAGATCGGTGCCGTTGTGGATCACCGCGATGCGATGCCCGGGGAAGTTGTCGTAACGCGTCATGGACCCGCGGGTACTCCTGGAGATGGAGACGATATGGTCTAGCCTCATGGCGAACAGGCGGTTGGTGAGGTAGCGCTTCCAGTTCCATACCTCGGGGTAGATCCGTCCATGCTCCGTGTAAACCAGGGTAATCCGGGGGTTGCCCAGGGTCGCCAACACCGAGTAGTGCATCGGGTTGTACTGGTGCGCATGGATCACCGCCACCCGCTCCTTCCGAACGATGTCCCTGATCCAGGAAACTATGCGCCAAGTCTCGCCCCGGGTGTTGGCGCGGTGGTAGAGGGTATAGCCCTGCGTCCTAAACCGGTCCGCGAGGGGACCGTCTTCTCCGACACAAACGACGATGGGCCGGAACTTTTCGGACGGCAGGCTCCCGATCATGTCATAGGCAAGTTTTTCCGCCCCCCCTATTCCCATGGAGCAAACGAAATGCATGATGCAAAGGGGTTCGAGCTTCGAAGTAGTCATTGGTCTATCCTTTCTCAGAACTTTCCCGGGTGATACAGACCGATCCGTTCCAGCGCTCTCTGGGCGTAGTAGCGAAAGGTCTCCGGCAGCGAAGTATAGTAGGAGCAGGCATTGCAGTTGCGACAGATGGCCAGGTTCCCTTTTTGCTGAGCGGTCAGAAACATCCTGTGCTTTGCATTCCCCCAGATCTCTTCAAGCTCGCTGCATCTAAGGTTTCCTAGTACGTAGCTCCTGAAGAAGGGACAGGGCACCACATCGCCGTTGGGATTGACCGTGACGACGGTGGTGGCGATTCTGCACTTCCTGAGCGGGTACTCCCCGCGCAGAAAGGTGTCGTCGGTGGTGCTGTAATAGGGTCTCCAGTTGACGTAGATCCTGGTCTTTTTTTTCTTGATCTCGTCTATCATGCGGTACATGGCTCCGAGATCCGAACTCGAGATCAGGTGGGATGCGCCGTCCGAGCTGGCAAAGTAGGGTTCCGGCAGCTTGCCATCCAGGCCGGATGCCTCGACGTTGGCCCGGGAAAATTGCCCCAAGGGCCGGGGGTATATCGCGTTCACGGGGTAGTGCTCGAGGAATTCGATGAGACGTGGCAGGTTTCGGAAATTGAGGTCCGACAGCGTGGTGCAAACAACGATGTGCGGCAGTTCTCCCCCTCCGCGCAGTTCCACGAAGTTCTCCAAAGCATCTCGAACCTTGGCGAAGGCCCCCGGCACGCCCCGGACCTGGTCATTAGCCTCCTCGATATCGTCAAGGGAAAGATAGACCGTGCCAAGCCCGGCAGCGATAAGCTGGCGCACCGTTTCCCTGTCACAAAGATTGGCGTTGGTGGGGAAATAGGTGGCGATCCCTTGTTCCCGGCAGCATCGGGTGACCTCAAAAATTGCATCCTTGCGCAGCAGGGCATCGCCGCCAAATATCTCGAAGGATCGTACCCCGTACATGGAGAGCTTGGCGCACGCCTCAAGCCACTGAGCGCAGGACATTTCGTCCCCGCCGTCCTGCCGCTGCCAGATATTGCAGGTCCTGCACATGCTGGTGCAGCGATAGGTGAGAAAACAGATGGAGTCGAGAGCTCTGACGCGGAGGTGATCTACTTCGCGACCTGCTTCGCTGGCCAACTCCCGGCAAATTCCTGTGACGAGATTCATGACGGCTCCTGAGGTATGGCGCTAACGACGGCAGGTCTGCGCGGCGTTACTGAGCCAACGGCAATCTGTTCGATACGTCCCGGGTCAGCCACGCCTAGCCCCAGAGCCGCCGCCTTGGCGATATATACCGGTGGCGGAGTCACCGGCCCCACCCCATGCTGACTCCTGAGCTCTTCGATCAGGCGCCAGCCGGTGGCATCCACCGCGACCGGGTCATCGGAAACAAGCACCCGGTCGACCCGGGTCACGTATCTTTGGTCACGGCCGTTTATCCACTTGTACTCGCCGAAAATGGCGTCGAGCACGACCAGCCGGGTCTTGTTCCGTATCTCAGGGAGCGCGTTAACCAGGGGGATGTGCTCCATGATATCCTTGTGGTGCTCCCCCGGGTTGGCGATGCTCCCATAGTGGTTCTTCATGCTGAGGGTCACGCCGCAGTAACCGTCCAGGGCCTTCAGCACCGGCACGTTGATAAGGTAACCGCAGTCGTAGCGCCCCCCCGGCGCTCCGGTGAGCCGGGACAGCAGGTTGAGCCCGGAATTGCCGTGTCCGCCGGTGAGGAGGTTGGCGAGTCGGTGAAACAACAGCCTGGAATAGCCGCCGAAATCAGCGACCGTGCCGACCTTGACGCCGGGACCGGTGTTGCGCTGGAACCCGGCCAGATCGAAGGCAGTATCGGTCATGTCGTAGATAACCACGCGGTCCGGAGAGACCCCCGCCAGGAGCACCCCCTCGACGATCGGTTGCACCACCTTTGCCTTGGTATACACCCCTTGGATCTGGCAGTTCACCTTGATGGCCACCCGCTTGCCCGGGTCCGGGATGATCTGCCGCCAGGCCCGGTGCAGGTCCGGTGCACCGGTAAAGGCCAGCACCCCCCGATTGACCATCTCCCTGACCACCTCCGCGTCCAGATCGGCGTTGTCGAGCCCCGCCCCCGCGGCCGCAGCCCCCGGGTCGTGCACCACGGCGACCCGGCTCCTGCGGGGAAGCGTGCGGGCGCCGGGCATCCGCACCTTCAGTGCGGCCCCGAATAAGGCGGCTCCGGCCAGCAGCCCGAGGAAGGCACGACGCCCCAGGGCTCCCAACTGCCCATCCCCACGGTTCACGGCGCTGCCCTCCGGTGCAGCAGCCGGCCGGCGGCAAACACCTGCTCCGGGGGAGTGCTGTAATAACGCATGCCGCAGACCCGGACATGGTTCACCTTCCGGATGCTTTTGAATCCGAGGCCGCGGTAGAGCTTGAGCGAGGCCGCATTCCATTCGGGGATATGGCAGAACAGGTAACGCATGCCTCTCTCCCTGAGCCATGCCGCAGTCGCCCCCACGAGTTCCTTGGACAGCCCTTTCCCGCGGAATTCGGGGTCGATAAAGGTATCGCAGACAAAGGCCTCATCCTGCTGCAGGCCGATCAAGGCGTCAAAGTCCTCCACGTACGCCTTGCCGAGCGCAATCTTGATGTAGCCTGCGATCTCCCCGGCATGGTAGATAAGGGGATAATAGTGCCCCCAGCGGCGGGCTGCCGCAAGTTCGCCGGGCGAGGCGATCCAGGGAAACCTCGCCGACTGGCCGCCGATATAGGCGCAGGCGGCCTCGAAATCCTCGAAGACGATCCGGGTCTCACTAGACGGGTGCCAGTCGGGTCGCGCCGCCAGCGCGCCGCAGAACCAGATGGCGCTGTTGCTGGCGAATAAACCCCTCTTGAACCTTCCCAAGGTCCTCCTGATGCGCAAGCCAGAGTTGGTCATGGTTTTTCCCCCCTCAGTTGTCCCCGGACCACCCGAACCTGGTCGCGGACTGTCCTTAGCGCGCTGACTGCTCCCAGCTCATGAAACGCTGCAATGCGGGAATAGAGCCCCTCATGAAACACGGTCACTGTCAGGTGCCTCCTGGAGCTGTCACTCCAGCGTCTCTTGTAGGGGTCGAAGCTGCCGCCAAAATCGACGCGACCAATACCTCGCGGTTGCTCGAAGATCTGCTTCAAGATCTGCATCTCCAGAAACGCCCCCGGTGAAAGACGGGCGTGCTCCTGGTGGAAGGAGGCCCGCATGGCGTGCTGGGTGGCGTGGCTGCGCAGGTGAAACTCGAAGGCCGCGATGGTTCCGTTTAGCTTTAGCAGCCAAAGGGAAAGGCAGCCCCGAGCTGAGGCGGCTCGCGCCAGGTCCTCGAAGAAAGCGGCGTTCACCGGGTGAGCCAGAGAATCGCCGACCTGTTCGGTCCAGCTGTGTCGCGCCACCTCGTAGAGACCCTCCCTGGCCTCCTGATACCCCGGCCAGGTGGTCACCTCAAGCAGCTCATGGACGCCGGCCCGGCCCATGCCGTTTTGGATGTTGCGCAGCGTCTTGCGTACCCGCATCGGGCGGCTGGAGAGAAACCGTTCCCAGTCCCCCGACACCTCCAGATAGGGCGAGTCCAGAGAAGGGCGCCGCTGAAAACGCCTGCCCCCTTCGGAGAGGAGCCTCAGGAGTCCGACGCAGTTCTCTGAGCCCTCCGGCATGTTGTTGAGCTGCAGCACGTCCCAGCTCTCCCGGTGCCGGTAGAGGTGGGATACCACCTCCCGCAGCACCTCGTCCCGGTGCTCCCCCCTGACCAGAAAATCGTTGTGCAGCGAGTTGCCGTTTTCCGGGAAACAGATGGCTCGTACCGGTAGTCCGTGCAGCGAGGTGCGCCGGCGCATGAAAGGGAAAAGGCCGATCAGCTCCCCTTGGCGCCGCACCACGATCAGGTTTAGTGCCGCGCCGGTTCCGAAATGCCTCCACCAGCAGTCGTGCCAGAAGCTACTCATGAAAACAGAGGACTGATCAGCCAGGCTGGCGCAGAGGGCGTCCCACTCCGGCTGGAGCCGGGCGAGCTCCCCTTCCTCTTGAATCGTCTCAATGTGCAGCGCGGACATAAGTTGCTCCCGGTACGCCCCTAAAGTCATCTGGCCAGCGTCCGCAGCGCCTTCCAGAGCCGGCCGACGCCCGATGTGTTGAGCCGGAAAAAATTCGGTTCCGACAAGCCGTCGTTGCCTGCGGCTATCCTCCCGATCCCCAGTCCGTCACCGGCGCGCCAGTCGAACAGGGCGTTTTCCGTGGTGAAGGCACAGAGATAGCCGCAGCTCCTTAGAAAATCCTGGTGGGCTGCGTGGAAATCGAGGCCCGGGCGACCGTTGGGAAAGCAGAACGCCTCCGGCTCGCGCCCCAGCTCCTCTGCGAAGCGCCTCCTCGGGGCCACCAACTCCGCCTCAATTCCCACCAGGTCCAGCTCCGACAGGATCCGGTGCGTCCCGGTATGCACGCCGAAGCTCACCAGACCCGAGCGCTCCATGTGACGGACCTGGTCCCAGTCAAGCAGGCGGAAATCGGCGGGAACTCTCCCCCGCTCCAGTGGCACCGAGCGGCGCAGCGTAGCCATGAGCTCCTGGCGCGCCGTTACCCCGACGAGCTTGAGCGCTTCCACACAGGCATGATAGGCCTCACAAAGCTCTCCAGCCTGATAGTGCCCCTGCGCCCCTGCGCCGGGGAGGGTGAGCCGGACCCGCCGCCGCCCCCCGGCCATGATCAGCAGGTAGAGCTCGTCGAACCAGAAAATCTGATCGGTGCCGATCAGGTCCACGGTCAGGAAGATGGCAGCAGGGACAGCCAGCTCCTCGAGGACCGGGAAGGCTACCGAAAAGTTGTTCCTGAGACCATCGTCGAAGGTGACCAGGGCGGCCCGCTCCGGCAAGGTGCCGCCGAAGCGCAGCGCCGCCACCACCTCGGTCAGGCTCACGATTTGGTAGTGAGCGCGCAGGAAAAGCAGCTGATGCCGGAAGGTCTCGACCGGAAGCTGGGTCCAGACCGGAGGATCGAAGCTATCTTCCGTCACCCCGTGATACATGACCACCAAAAGCCGGTTCCGGTTCAGATAACGGAAGAGCCGGTCCACCCCTGCCAGGACCTGGGCCCGGTGGAGACCGCCCTTCAGCCGGGCCGTCAAACTGCCCCTCCCCTGTCCCCGACTCATGGCAGCCTCGCTTTAAGCCAGGCGACCTCCCGCTTCAGGCTGGTCTTACTCAGCGCCAGACCGAGCTCGACGAGGATCCTCAAGGAAACGGACCGAAGGCCGAGGCGCGGCGTCGGGGCGCCGGGAGCACATAAAACCGGGGCGGGGGGAGTAGCGCCGGGGGTGGCGCCGGCAAGCGCCTGCGCCACCCAGCCGTTTTGCAGCATGAGGGCCAAGGGGCGAGTGCAGCGGCTGGTCGTAAATCGGTCCAGGTCGGCGGTTGCCGCAGTCAAAAGCTCGCGCGCCTTGCCCAGGAAATCCTCCCGGGCAGCGCTCTCCGCGTAGCGCGCGGCATGGTGGAGCACGGCGCATTTGCGCAATTCCTGCGCCGCCCAGGTCTCGTTCGGGTATTGCAGTTTCTCGGGACGCTGCAGGTAAGGGTACTCGTGGCTAACCATCCAGCGGGCGTAGGCGAGCAGGGACTCCCTGGCGAAGGCGTATCCGTCGTCGAGCTCCCCCAGCTCCCTTTTCAGGTCCAGAAACTTGGCTACCGCGGCAAGCAGCACCGAGTAGGACCAGGCCAGCTCGGGTTCCAGCAGATTCCTGGCCTCGATGTCGTCACCGGGATGCAGCGCACCGCGGATCAACTCCTCGGCCCGGGCCAGGAATTTGCCGTCACCGGCAGCCTGGAAGGCATCGAGCGCCGCGGTCAAGGCGTTTCCGGTGCCGCGGGTGAGGGGGTAACGGGGAAAGAGCCCCCCCCCGGCATGGCGCAACAGGGACAGGTAGCCAAGCGATCTCTTGAGCACCGACAGCACCGTCCTGGCTCCCACCAGAGAGCGGTAGCTCCAGTCGGCGAGGTCGATCACGGCCTCGCGGAACTCGGGATTTCCGGTGAGCCAGTAGTGCAGCAGGAGTCCCGTGGTGTAGCAGTGCTCCGCGGCCGGGCCGCCGCCGTAGAAGCGGGGATCCTTGACGTCGAGGTGCACCCTGGAAAAGGAGCGATGGGTCGCCAGCCCGGCGCTGATATAGTGGTCGGTGTGCCAGAAAAGCCCGCCGTTATACTCCTCCCGGTCCTGTTGCGTGTGGTAGATGTCGATGTCGAGCACGTGCCAGGCCAGATCGCGGGCCAGTTCCCCCCAGACCGGCTCCCCGGTGGCCAGGAATTTCCGGCACAGCCCGGCGCAGATATCGTACTGGTTGTTGTAGTGGGAGATGAAAGGCTCCTCTCCCCGGTGGTACACCGCCTCGTGATCGGCGTAGATCTCCCCGAAATGGCGCCAGCCGTACTCGTCGATCACCTCCCGCCTGGCCACGAGCTCCCCTGGCGAGGCGAGGAAGGCATCGACCAGGTCGGCACCTTCAGAGGGAAGCGCGGGCAGGTCGGGAACCACACCGGCCTCGCGGAACGCCTGCGGGGCAGCCACGGCCGAAAGCGGCGCCCGCATCCAGTCGCAGCCGTCCCACGGGGCGGCGAAGTCGATCCCGAGCACCGTGGTCTTCTGCTCGCCGCCCTGCAGTTCGTGCAGGGCGGCGGCACCGGCGGGAAAGAGGGCTATTTTCAGGGCGCGGCGGCTGGCGGCGATCTCCTTGGGGAACTCCTGCCAGAAGTGCGGCAGCACGACCCCGATGCCGCTCGCCCCGAAACCGCACCAAAAGGTGGGGGTGGCGCGCTCCCCCTGCTTGAGCACCCGCTCCCCGCTTTGCACCAGGTATCCGGCGGCGGAGGCGGAGCAGTTTCCGTCCGCCGTGCGGTGGTTGGGACTTAAGCGCCGCCCCCCCCCGCTCGATTCCTGCCTGACGGACAACTTCGCGCCACCTGCCACCGGGCGGATGCGGGGGGTCCCCGGCTCCGCCACCAGGCAAAGCTCGGGGCAGAGCTGCTCCGGCCAGGACAGGTTGACGGCGAGCTCCCTAAAGAGGAGGGAACGGGGGTCCCCCAAGTCCCAGAGACCGCCGGTATGCCGGGCCGCCGCGGGGTTGAGCAACGTGAGTTCGATGAGGGTATGGCTTCGCTCGGCATAGAAGTGAATCCGGCAGGTAAAGAGCGCCTGGGCCGGAGCCAAGAAGCGTCCCTTGAGACAGAGCGTGGCGCGCAGCGCCCCTCGGGACTCCAGCAGGACCGATTCCACCAGCGCCGGGAACTGGGTCCCGTCGGAGAGGGTCATCAGGCACTCCCCCCCCCGGTCGGCAAGGCGCACCGCTCCGCGGGCGGTTACCGCGGCAAAGGGGCGCAGGGTCCTGGCATCGACGCGGAAACGGGCCGCCCCGGTGTCCACCAGCCAGGCGTCCGGCCCCGGGACGATCACGATCCCGGCGGGGGGGACGTCCTCAGCGCCGGGGGCGAGTTCATCCTCGGCGGCGACCAGGCGATACACCGCCCTTCCGTTGGGCGGCGCCGAGGCGGTGAAATCGCACAGCAGCCACTTGATAGAACCGTCGTGCCAGCGGCTCAGCACCTCGAACTGGACCGGACAGGCCTGCCCCTGCGGGTCGAGCAGCCGCGCCCGCCCCCCCGGCAACTCCCCCCGGGCGCAGGGCACCGAGACGCGCACCGGCTCTGCGGCTCGCACCAGGCCGGCCCTCTCGGTGATCCAGATCTCTTTGGCTTTCATGGGCACGGGGCACTCCGTTCAGATGAGGGGTCCGGCAGCGCTCCGCAGCCGGCAAACCAGGCGTAGTACTGCTCCATAAGCCGCACCCGGCGCCCGAAGGCGAAATGGTTTTCGACCCGGGCGCGGCAGGCCGCACCGAAACGGCCCCTCAGCTCAGCGGAGTCCAGCAGCGTCACCACCTGCCGCGCCATTTCCTCGGCAGCTCCGACAGGCGCCAGGAACCCCCCCTCGCAGTGTTCCAGGAGTTCGGGCACCCCTCCCACTGCGGTGGCGACCGCAGGGACGCCTATGGACATCGCCTCCAGCAGGGTGTTGGGCATCCCCTCGGTTACCGAGGTCATCAGGAACACGTCGAAGGAGGCGTAGACGTCGGCGAGGTCGCTTCGGTGACCGGTGAATCGCACGACCTCCTCCAGCCCGAGCCGCACCACCTCCCGTCGGGCCAGTTCCAGTTCCTTGCCGTAGCCGTCCCCGACGATGACGAACAGCGTTCCCGGCACCTGCCGCGCCACCAGCGCGGCTACCCGGTAGAAGGTGGCAAGATCCTTTTCCGGTGTGATCCGCGCCACGGTCCCCACCAGAAAGCCCCCCTCGGGGAGCCGCAGTTCCCGGCGCAGCACCGGCACGCTTCCCTGGCGGCACCAAAGGCGGGTGTCGATGCCGTTGTGCAGCACCGCCACTTCCTCCGGGGCGAGCCCGTTTGCGACCAGGCGCCTCCGGGTGTCGCGCGAGACGGTGAGCACCGGCTTCTGATAGCGTCGCATCAGGAAGATCTGCACCCGCTGACGCACCTTGAAGCCGAGGAAGGCGCGCAGGGTCGCGAACTCCTCCCGGCTCTGGTCCGCGTGGGAGTGGCAGGTGTAGAGGATGCGTATGCCGGGCGAAAAAAGGCGGAGCAGCCAGGCGTACAACAGGGTCTTGTCGTCGTGGGCATGCACCACCGAGATGCGGTGCTGCCGCAGCAGCCCGACCAGCAAACGCAGACAGCCGAAGTCCAGCAGGCTCCCGTCGCAGACGTCGACATAGTTGAGGTCGAGCCGCCTTGCCATCTCCGGTATCAGGAACTCGTGGTCCCACGGCTGGCGCAGGTAGGTGACCAGCACGTAGACCTTTTCCGGGTCGTGCTGCGCCGCCGAGTTGAGCACGGTCTTATCCGGCCCCCCCCCTCCCTTGTAGGTGCCGCGCAGGTCCATGACCCGCGGTATGTTCTGGTTCCTGGTCATAGTTTCACTCGATGTGCCCGTCCGGATACTTTAGACGAGAGACCGCACCCAGGGCCGTGGTGCCGGCCGGCATGCTTCTGGTCACCACGACGTTGGCGCCGATGACGCAGTTGTCCCCGACCGTGATACTGCCGATGATCTTCGCCCCGGCGCCGATCAGCACGTTGTCGCCGATCACGGCGGCCCCTCCGCTTCCCCCGCGGTCCCCGATAGTCACCCCGTGATACAGGGTGCAGTTGGCACCCAGCACCGCGGTGGGATGGAAAATGATGCCGCCGAAGTGATGGATGCGCAGCCCCTTGCCGATCTTGCACGCGGCCGGAATCGAGATGCCGGCACTCATCTCGATGAAGCGCTCACAGAAAAGGCGCAGCGGCTGCCCCGAGACCCCTTTGCGGTGCAGCCAGTTGAAGAAACGGTAGACCAGGATGGCCTGAAACCCCTGTGACAGCAATCCCGCCACCAGGCTGCGGGCGGAGACCGCTTCCGAGCCGGAAAGACGCTGCAGATCGGCTTTTACCAGTTCAAACATCCCTTCCTCCCAGATACTCCCGGTGCCAAAGCGCCAGCATCAGCAGGCTCCAAAGCAGTGTGCCCCAATCGCGTCTTCCCTGCTGATGCTCGTCCCAGATGCGCCTGACGACTCCAGGAGCAAGGTAGTCCGCCAGGGCCGGCTGTGCCAGCAGGTGTTGCTGCGCCAGTGGCTTCAGCTCTCCGCGAAACCAGCTATCCAACGGCACCGTGAACCCCTGCTTGGGGCGGTTGAATACACTCTCGGGCAGCAGACGCCCGAAGACCCGTTTCAGGATGATCTTCTGCTTTCCGGCGGCTATTTTCCAACTGCTCGGCAGCCTGGCCGCGAACTCGATGACGCGGTAGTCGAGAAAGGGTGCGCGCACCTCCAGGGAATGAGCCATGCTCATGCGGTCCACCTTGACCAGGATGTCCCCCGGCAGATAGGTCTTCAGATCTGTGTAGAGCATGGAGGTGACGTGGTCGGCTCCGGCCACCTTGTCCCAGTAGCGCCGGGTGTAAGCCCCCGGGTCGTACCCCGAGCAGGCCCGCCGTACCGGCTCCGCCAGGAGCTCGTCTAGCAGCTCGTCTTCTATGAAGCTGTTGGTGCGGTAGTAGGCCTGCGCCGGATCGCTGAGGGCGCTGGCGGCAAGGGAGCGCGCCTTGCGCCCCAGCGGGTGCCCCAACCGGCCGGCGCCGGCGTGCAGCAGGGAAAGGAGGGGCCGGGGCACCGTGTGACGCACCAGGTCCTCCTTGAGCTCGGTCAGGTACTTGCCGTACCCGGCGAAACTCTCGTCGCCGCCGTCCCCCGCCAGCGCCACGGTCACCAGCTGGCGCGCCAGCCGGGACACGTGGAAGGTGGGGAGCGCCGAGGAGTCCGCGAACGGCTCGTCGAAGTACCTGGGCAAAAGTGCCACGGTCCGGGCCAGGTCTTCCCGCACGTGGTACTCCCGGTGCTCGGTGTCGAACATCCCGGCCACCTCCCGGGCGTAGGGGGTCTCGTCGTGTCTTTTGTCGGCAAAGCCGATGGAACAGGTCTTCACCGGCTCCCGTGAGACGCGCGACATGAGCGCTACCACCGCGCTGGAATCCACCCCTCCGCTTAGAAAGGCGCCCAGCGGCACGTCGGCTATCATGCGGCAGGCGGTGCTTTCCTGCAAAAGCTCCAGCAGCCCCCCTTCCGCCTCCTCGGCCGAGAGACCGGTACTGGCGCGGAACTCGACGTCCCAGTACTCGGCGATGCGCGGCCCCCCCCCCGCGGCAAGCTCAAGGTAGTGGGCGGGTGGAAGCTTGTAAACGTTTTTGTAGATGGTCTTGGGCGCCGGGATGTAGAGGTACTTGAGATAGTCGGCAATAGCGGTCGGCTCAATCTTTCTCTCCAGGCAGGGGAGCTCCAGGAGCGACTTGATCTCCGAGGCAAAGGCCAGCCGGTCTCCGCCGGCGTGGTAGTAATAGAGCGGTTTCTTGCCGATGCGATCCCGGGCCAAAACCAGCGTGCGCTTTTCCTTGTCCCAGATGGCAAAGGCGAACATGCCGTTTAACTGCTCCAGGCAGTTAACCCCATGCCGGGCGTAGAGGGCGAGGATCACCTCGGTGTCGGTCTTGCTCCTGAAGCTCACACCGGAGCGCTCCAGTTCGGCGCGAAGCTCGAGAAAGTTGTAGATCTCACCGTTGAAGACGATAACATACCTGCCATCCGGGGAGTGCATCGGCTGATTCCCCAATGGGGAGAGGTCGACAATGCTGAGCCTGCGGTGCGCGAGCCCCATCTCTGAGTCCAGGTACTCCCCCGAGGCGTCGGGACCGCGGTGCCTGATCACCTCCCCCATCCGTTTCAGGAGATTCTCTTTGGCCTGCGGCGCACAAGACCTGAAATATCCTGCTATTCCGCACATATCAAGCAGCCCCCCCGCGCCAGGTCACCTTCTGCCGGCCGGTCACCCCCAGGTAGCATCCCACCAGGGAAGCGGCCATCAGCATGAAGAAGTAGTGACAAAGGTTTGCCGGCTTAAAGCTCTTCAGTTTCGGGAAGAACTGTACCAGCAAAGCGACCAGCAAAGCGCCGAAGAGTCCGGCCAGCAGCGTCCCGAAGAAGGGGGAGCCGCTTCGCGCCTGGATCTGCACCAGCACACCCATGAGGGAGAGAAGCAGGAAACCGCTCACCCAGCGCAAAAGCTTGTGGGAGACGAAGCAGAACAGCAAAAGCGGCTGGGAGAGCCTGGGGAGGACGGCGGCGCGCAACAGGCACTGGTACCCCCCGGCGATGATCCTCACCTTCCTGCGAAATTCCTCCTTCAGCTCCAGGAGGTTTTCCTCGTATCCCAGCGCCTCCTTTTCGTGCACAACCAGGTGCCCCTGGCGGGCGATCCCCATGGCAATCACCAGGTCGTCCAGGATGGTATCCGTGACGGGGGGGATGAAGAGGGACCTGCGGATGGCGTACATGGCGCCGTCAGCGCCGATCAGCGCACCCACATTCCCCTCGCGCTCCTGGATCAGGCGCTCAATGCCGTAGTACGACTCCTCTGCCGCGCCGTAGCTCAGTGTACCGTTTTTGAGCACCACCCTGCCGGAAACCGCTCCCACCCGTGGATTTGCGAAGTTGCGCACCAGCTTCCCGATGGCCCCCGGGATATAGAGTACGTTGGCGTCCGAGAGCACCACGATCTCGGAATTGATGTTCTCCATGGCGTCGTTTAGTGCCGCGATCTTGCCGCGGTTCACCGGAAACGAGAGGAGCTCGATACCGCGCTCGCGGTAGCGCGAGACGATCCGGTCTGTGCCGTCGCTGGAGCCGTCCGAGGCGACCACGATCCGCAGGCGCTCGCGGGGATAGTCGAGGGAGAGGGAGTTCTCCAGCTTCTCCTCGATCACCTGCGCCTCGTTGTAGGCCACCACCAGCAGGGTGACGCTGGGACAGTAGCGCTCGTCATGGTCGAGCGGCTTCCCCGAGAAGCGCGCCAGGGGACGGAGCAGGAACGGGTAGCCCACGAAGGTGTGCGCCAAGGCAAGGATCAAAATGGTTGCCGTCACGCCAAGGGGCTGCACGCACTGTATTAATCCGCAAGCGGCCAGCACCAGGAAAGCCGCCCCGGCCAGCAGCAGGAGACGGGGCGCCAGGGGGGCTGCCGGCGGTGGTGCGGCTTCTGCCTCGCGCACCGTGGCCCACGTCGATATGGTCCTTCCCCGCAGGCGGTAGAAGACGCCGAGCGCCGAGGCCAAGTTCATGAGCACGAAGTAGTAAGGAAGAAAAAGCAGCGTGGGTGCGCGTGAACTCCGGTTCAGGAGCCACCCCGCCAGGGCCAGGGCCAGCCCCAGCGCGCAGATCGTCAGGGAAAGCTGGTCCGGCAGCCGGATCGGTTCGAGCACCCAGTCCAGGCACATGAGGGCGAAGAGCAGGCAGAGTATATACGGGGAGAACCAGCGCAAAAGCTTGTGCGACACGAGCTGCCAGGCAAAGCGCCCGGTGCGAAGCGGATTGCACGCCTGCGGCACCCGCAAAAAGCCGCTGAAGCCGCGGTTCACGATGCGCACCTTGCGCGCGAACTCCTTGCCGAACTGCCCCGCCGGACGCTCGACGCACCAGGCCTCCTCGTCGAAGACCCCCCGGTACCCCTTGACCACGATCTGCAGCGGGTTCACGAAATCGTTGATGTCGGTGTCCAGCATCGGTTCGTAGAGAGTGCGCCGGATGGCGTAGATGGCGCCGTCCCCCCCGACCACCGAGGAGAAGCGGGACTCCCAGCGCTTCAACAGAACCTCGAGATCCCAGTAGGCCCCTTCGCTGCCGCCGGCCGCGCTGACCGTCTTCTCCTGGTAGCGGGCGTGCCCAACCGCATAGCCCACGCCGGGGTCCGCAAAATGCCGGACCAGATGCCGGATGGCGCCTCTGTCGTAGATGGCGTTGGCATCGGAGAAAACCACGATCTCGCTCTGCACCCCTGCCAGGGCCAGGTTGAGCGCCGCAGTCTTGCCGCGACGCTCGGGAGAGCGCACCAGCGCGACGCCGCGCGGCGCAAAGGAGAGCACCGTTTCATCGGTGTAGTCGTCGGAACAGTCGGAAACAACCAGAATGGAGAACCTGTCATGCGGGTAGTCCAAGGCCAGAGAATTCTCGATCTTCCCCCTGATGACGGCGGCCTCGTTATAAGCGGAGATGATCAGGGTGACCGTGGGCAGGTATGCTTCATCGGTGCGGTGCGACCGGGGAAACAGGTGCGCCAGCAGGCCGAGCAGCAGGGGATAGCCCAGGTAAATATAGGCCAGGAGCAAGATGAGCGCGATCATTGTCACTTCGGTCCAGGCCATCACGATTGCCTCAAGATAGCGACGCCACGGGCCAGATAGTAGACGTTCAAGAGAACGAATATCTGGGCCACATGACGCAGTGCGCCCCGGTAATACTTCAAGAAGGAGAGCAGTAACAAAAAAGCCTGCCAGAAGAGGAAAAGCGCCCCGGCATAGAGTAGCGCCCGGGTTTCGGAAAATCCGTTAACAAGGAGCGCCACCGGCAGCGCCAGGAGCACGAGACAGTGCAGCACTGGAAGACAGACGCTGGGAAGCTCGGAGGGCTTCACGCCGTGGCGCAGTACACCTTTCAGGTTCCCGATACCACGCCAGAGTTCCTTGCGGAAAAAATGGGGGAGATTCGAGGCCTCCCCGAAATGGACCGCAACGATATCGGTGTCGGTGAACACCTTGCCAAGGGCCTGGAGCCTCAGGGAGAGGTCGTAATCCTCGCAGGTCACCAGCTTTTCGTCGAAGCCGCGGCACCGGGAAAACGCCTCCCGGCGTACGAACATGTTCATCGACTCAAGCCACGGGGTCTCCCCCTGCGCAACCTTCTTCCTGCGCACCTGAAACCAGGCCCTCTGCACCCAGGTCGCGCAAGGGGGCACCTGGGGAGGACTGCCGAAACAGACGATGTCGCTTTTGAAGAGATACTTGGCGGCCTGGCGCAGCCAGGAGGGGTCCACGGTGCAATCCGCATCCATAAAAGCGAGGATTTCGCCGCTTGCCTTTCCGGCGCCAAAGTTGCGTAGCGCCGAGATGGTCAGTCCTGGCTGGACAAAAACGACCGCGCCCATTTGGCTGGCGATCTGCGCAGTACTGTCGCTGGAGCCGTTATCGACCACGATGATCTCGAACTCGCGCGGGTCCCAGTCCACCTGGAGGATCGAGTCCAGGCAGCGCCCGATATTGGCCTGCTCGTTTTTGGCCGGTATGATCACGGAAAATTGCATGCACCCTCACGGAATATTGCGTACTATGCCGGGGCCGACCAGCCTGGTGAGCCTCACCGGCAGCCGTTTCCAGAGCCTGATTGCCAATTCGAACTTCGGGTTTTTCGGATTCAGCTCGGGAAGCGCTTCCCCCTTTTTCAGGAGATACTGCCAGTAGAGCTGCACCGGCTCGGCTCCCCATTGCTTCTTGAAGTTGTAGGTCCCCTCGTTGGGTGTAGAACGCCCGAAGTCGAAGCCGGTGCACTCCTTCCCTATTGCGAACTGGATCGCCTCCCAGTAGAGCAGGTTGTTCGGGCAGAGCGTCTTGTAATCGCCGATCGACGAGGCCCACGGCATCTCCATGGTGTCCCGGTACCAGGAGACGATGCCGGCGGCTATGGTCTTTCCTTCCTTGGTGACGGCGAGGATCCTGGTGGTATCGGGGAGGCCAAGGAGCACGTTTCGGAAGAAATCCTTCCCGTACACCGGGGTGCCAAGATCGCGCATGTTCCTGGCAAATACCGCGTAGAAGTCGTCCAGAAGCTCCAGCTGTCCGACCCTGCAGCTAAGGCCGTTTTTCTCGGCCTTGCGCACCTGATTGCGCAGCTTCGCGTTGAATCCCGTCCACTGAGTCTGCGCATCAACCGCCAGCGGCAGCACCATGGTGACCTTGTGCTCCCGCGAGGGAAGCCCCTCTATGCCAAAGCCCAAGTGGCGCAATTCCACGTGTTCGGCCCGGCAAGAAACACGCAGTTTCTCCGCCGCAAGGAGCAGCGCCTGCTGCGCTCCCTCGGTTTCGCACAGGAGCCCGCCGTAATTGACAAACGGCACCGATACCAGGAAGTTTCCAAAGAGCGCGCTCTTCATATGCACCAGCGGGAGCACCCCCCGCACCGTGCCAGATTCATCCTGTGCCGCCAGATAATGGGTCTGGTGCTGAAAGCTTCCCTCTATCACCTTTTTCCAGGCGTAGCTGTGATAGGGGGTGGCCTTCGGGGAGGCCTCGACGAAAGCGTCCCAACTGGCTTGATCGAGCTCTGTAGTTACGGTGTGGTTTTGCATGGCTCAGCCCGCCTGTCCCTTCAGATCCCCAGTACCTGCCCCATGGTGCCGTAGCGCACCCCTTTGAGCAGGTAGCGCAGCTTGGCTTCGGTCTTCGAGAGATTGTTGTAATGCCTGAAGCGCGACTTCCACCCCGCCGCTATCCTGGGCTGCCCCGGGTCTATCTCCCAGGGGTGCAGATAGAGCACGGCCGGTTTTCCTTCGCAGCGGTTTATCTTATCTATCCCCCACTTGATGAGTGCCACCGGCAAGAGCCTCAGATACCCTCCCCCCGCAATCGGCAACTGGAAGCTGCGGCCGGCGAGCTTTATCGGGAGCGTACTGAGTGGAAACTCCTCGATGCTCCCCCCGATGCGCTGTACCGTGTAGGGAAAGCGCGGCGCGTCCGGAATGCCGTAGGTGTCATGGTACACCGGGAAAACGCTGGAATCGTAGGTGAACCCCGCTTCTATCAGGAGATCGAAGGCCCACAGCGACTTGCTCGTTATGGAGTAGGTCGGGGCGCGGTACCCCCTGACGGCAACTCCGGTGATACCCTCCAGGACCTGCTTGGCACGCCGGAGGTCCTCCCTGAAAGCCAGCGGACCGATCCGGTAGATGAGCTCGTGGCCATAGCCATGGCAGGCTATCTCGTGCCCTCGCACCTGGATCTCCTTGACCAGCGACGGCAGACGCTCCGCCACCCACCCCAGCACGAAGAAGGTTGCCTTGACGCCGAACTCGTCCAGCAGGTCCAGAAGCCGCGCCACATTGTCCCCCACACGTAGGGGAAAGCCGTCCCAGCTATCCCTCTTCACATAAGGCTCGAAGGCATTGACCTGGAAGTAATCCTCCACATCTATGGTCAGGGCATTGATCATGGTCAGAAAACCTTACTCAACTGAACTATCACGCGGTTGGTCTGCCTGGCGCCCGCGTCGCTGTCCAGTTCGTGGCGGTAATCCACGTAGGTATAGGTGAGTGCAGCGGTGATGTCATAGTTGAAACCATAGCTCACACCCGCGCTGCCGCTGAGGTGGTACGGGTAGCCGTCAGTCGTTATCCGGCTCACCCTGTCGCCGGTCGCCGCAACTGTCGCCGTGAAGCGCGGCGAGACTTCGTAGCGCCCAAAGCCGGAGAAAGCTGCCTTGCGCCGGTCCTGCACGCCGGTCTGGGTGGCGACGTACTCCGAATAGGAGCCGGAGAGCCCGACCGCGCCGTGCAGCAAGGGTTTTGTAAGGCTCGCGCTGTAGCTCGTCTCTTTGGTGGAACTGGTCAGGGGGTCCTCTGTATATTGCACCCTGGTATCTACGGTCGCCACCATGAAGCCGAAGTCGTTGGTCACTCCGGCATTCCAGAAAAGGTTGCTCGCGCTGCGTGAGTCGGAAAAGGCCTGCCAACTGTTGCCGATACGGCCATAGAGAAAGGACTTGTCGGCATATTCGTACCTCACCCCGGTGGAGACGTCGTGCTGGTCGTACTGGACCTGCTCGGTATCAACTCTGCTGAAAGCATATCCAGCGGTAAGGTTCAGGCGCGCCCTGATTTCATGGTTTAGATCCGCAAAGGCCCTGTGCGCTTGCTTGTCAATGCCGGAAGAGCTCCAATAACGGGTGTCCGTGAAAAGATAGCCGGTCTTGAGCACGGTCTTTTCCCCGAGGCGCCAGAGCAGGTAAGGGGAAACGCTGGCTATGTTCTGATCGGTCTGGTTCACGAAGAGACTATCCGCCGTCACATCCCGGGCTACGTCCAGCGACACGCGGCTTAGCCTATCGCTTACCTCGACATAGAAGAAATTCTCTTTCAGTTCTGCGCTGCCGTGCAACACCAGGTTGTTGGTCTTTTCGTCGCCTCTGCTGCCTCGGGCGTAGTTGCGGTAGTCGAAGTTGTACCTCAGGTCCCCGTTCAGGGAGGGAGCCAGATAGAGAAGTGCTGCCCCTGGCTGAACCCGGGTCACAAAGTCGCTGCGCTTGTCGGTCGCCGATTCAAGTATGTTGTCATTGAATTCCTCACTGAGCGAAAGAGTCGGCGTCAACTTGAAGTCGCCAGCCAGGGCCGGCCGAGCGGCTCCCCCGGCCGCACACAGGATGCCGAACATCATAAAAAGTGGAGCTGCCACTTTGTAACTATTCAGCATAAATACTCATTTTATGATCTGATTGATGCTGATCTTTAAACGGCTTTTGAACCGCAAAGACGCTAAGGACGCGAAGAAAATCAATGTGATGAAACGATTAAACCTCGCACCCAAATGATGATTCACAGAGTACATGCTAACATCTGGATTTCTTTGCGAACTTTGCGTCTTTGCGGTAATGAACTGCTTTTTATAGGTACCGGATTCATTTGTTCCCGTTTATTGCGGTAGCGCCGAAAAGCCTGCGCACAAAGCCTGACTCGGCGGGGCGGTCCTGAGAATCTTGCAGCCCGATGCGCTCAAGGGTGGCGCCCAGGGTCGCGACGCTTTTGCTGAGTTCGACTAATTTCTCGTCACCTTTGACCACGTGCGTGCCGAAATCCTGCTTGAGCTGTGTAAGGGTGGCGCAGACGTCGTTGATAGCCGCCGAAAGCTTGGCTGAGTCCCCCTCGTCTACGGCGTCGATCTGCCCGCGGCTGACGACTGTATCCGGCAATGCTGAGCCGCCAGTTGGTACACTTTTCACAGCTTCACGCCCGCCCCAGAAATGCTGCTCGAAATCAAGGTCCCCCAACACCTCGTGCGTCAACTCAGGGGAAATCGTGATCACTTCCTCAGCAAAGGCTGAGAGCATGAGAAAGTCACAGATGATATTGACCAGCCGCGGGATCCCCCTGCTGTACTGGAAGACCAAGTCCAAGGTGTCGGGGGGGAAGTTAAGCGCCTCCCCGTTTCCCGCCACGGTCATGCGGTGCGCGATGTACTCCGCCACCTCCTCCCGGGAGAGTGCCTTCAGGTGGCAGTTGATGCTGATTCTCTGGCGCAGCTGCAAAAGCTCCGGGGCCGCGAGGGTCTCGCGCAGCTCGGGCTGCCCCACCAGCACGATCTGCAAAAGCTTGCTGTGGGAACTCTCCAGGTTGGAGAGCATGCGGATCTCCTCAAGGAGGTCGGCTGCGAGGTTCTGCGCTTCATCGATGATGAGAATGGGATGGTTGCCGGCGGCATACTGGTCCAGCAGGAAATCGTTCAGGTCCCGTATCAGGGAGACCTTGTCTTTTCCCGCCACAGTCAGGCCGAAGTCATCGTTGATCATGGCTAAAAGCTGTTCCGAGGTCACGCGGGTGTTGAAAACCTTGGCAAGTGTCACGCGTTCGTAGCTCTTGTTCAAGAGGTTCCGTATCAGGGTGGTTTTCCCCGACCCCACGTCACCGGTGAGCAGGATGAAGCCCGCCCGTTCCCTGATGCCGTAGTCGAGGTAGGTGAGCGCTTTCTTGTGGGAGCGGCTCAGATACATGAACTCGGGATCCGGGACCAGTTCGAACGGCTTCTTGCTCAGTTTAAAAAATGCCTCGTACATGAAAGCTCCAGGTTGACAAGCACTGAAAGCGTGGAACGCATCTCAACATATCAAAGGCTTAACTACAGCCTTACTTTCGTTGCCGCGGTAGTACGCGTAACGCCCGTCGTTATTGTCCACCGTCGCTGCGTTGTACACCATCCCCAGTAGCGGGCACCCCTTGAGTGACTCCACCGCATCTCTGATGTTCGCCTGGGAGGCGAGCCGCTCCATGACCACGAAGAGTACTCCATCCACCAGATGGGCCAGCGACCGCGACTCGGCGAAGGGAAGCACCGGCGGGGTGTCGAGAATGATGTAACGATCCGGATAACGCTCCTTGAGCTCTCTCAAGACATCCTTGGTGCGCTGCGACGAGAAGAGTTCCGCCGGGTTGTCGACGCTGCGCCCTGCCCTTATGATGGAGAGCTTGCCGATGCCGGTGGCGATGATGGTCTCCCCCAGCTGCGCCTCCCCTTTGAGCACCTCGGAGAGCCCCACCCCCTGCTCCACGTTGAGATAGCGGTGCACCGAAGGCCTGCGCAGGTCGGCATCCACCAGCAGCACGGTATGGTCCAATTCCTGGGCAAGGCTTAAGGCAAGGTTGAGCGCCGTGAGACTTTTCCCTTCGTTCGGCACGGAGCTGGTGACCATAAGGCAGTTTCTGAAGCGCTCCCCTGTGGTCATCTTCACCAGCACCGATTTCAGCTTCCGGTATTCCTCAGCCGTGGGGCAATGGGGATCGTGCAGATTGACCAGGAACGGGTTGTCGGGGGAGAGCTTGCCATACTGCAATGAGACCGGCGCCGTCAGATGCACTGCTCTTTCCGGCTTCTGTTGCGCAACTTCGGCAGTGGGCGTATCCATCCCCTCCCTGAGCAGCGCCGCCTTTTCCATCGCCATTTCGATTCTACTCATTCTGAAACCTCATTTTTAGCCAGGGAGGCACGGAGAAAATCTGAGAAAGCACAGAGCTTTTTAGCACTTCACCAAGGATCTATCAGGTAGGCCGTATTCTGGTACTTGTTGGCTTTCTCTGTGTTCTCTGTGGCTTCGTGTTAAAATTGTTTTTTAGTTCAAACTCAAAACTCAAAACTCAAAACTCAAAATTCAAAATTCAAAACTGCCTTCAGCGCAGTAGCCCCTTGACACCTTGGGTGACATCGACGGAATGGATATTGTCCAGCAACCTGTCCATGTAGGGAACTTTCAGCAGCTCCATGGCCGGGAAGCAGAGCATGACCAGGAGATACAGCGTCGCCGCGGCGAAGAGCCGAAGCGAGTGCTTGCGTTGCCGTGCCTCCAGCACGGGGTCCTGCATGCGCGGTATGATTGCCAGCACGGGTGCACCCAGCCCCTTGACGAACTCCGCATCCTTCACAGAGTTGTCCAGCTGATCCAGAAGAAACAGCAGCCCAAAGCTTCCTGCCAGTCCTCCAAACATACCAAGCAGCATAATCTTCAATCGGTCCGGACTGGACGGCTTCACGGGAAGGATGGCCGGGTCCACTATGCGGAAGGTGGTGGACTTGTCCTGCACCTCCATCTGCTTGGAAACCTCGGACTGCCCTTGACGGGCGAACAACTGGTCGTAAATGTTCTTCTGGTTCTTTTTCTCGAGTTCAAGCTTGTCCAGGCCAGCCTTGGCAGTGGGGATGCCCTCCAGCACTTTTCTGTTAGTGGCTACGTAGCGACGCAAGCCCTCCTCGGTAACCTTGATGGCGGCTATCTCGGATTCGATCTTCGCCAGTTCCTGCGGGTCGAGCGGCTGCGAAGTTCCCTCTTTGCGCGCCTTCAACTGCTCCTTTACCGTCTCGATATCGCCCTTCACCGTAAGTACTTCCGGATAGTTGTCAGTGTACTGAACGCGCAGATCGTCCAGTCGTTTCTGCAGGGCGGTGAGCTTCACCAGCAGCGGATCGTTGCTTTTCCTGGTCACCTGGCGCATCCCCTCCAACTGCCGGCGCCTGAGTTCCAGGTCGTAGAGCTTCTGCTGCGAAGTATTGATCTCCTGAAAGAGCTTCCCCTCGTCGATGGAGATAATACCCCCCTTGTCGCGCTTGTAGGCGTTCACCTCGGCCTCGGCCTTTTCCAGCTTGATGTTGAAGGTGGCTATCTGCTCGGAAAGAAACTTGGTGGCATCGTAGGACTCCCCACGCTTGGAGGAAATGTTTTCTTCGATGTAGAGGCGCACCAGGGTATTGACGAAATCCCTGGCCACACGGGGGTTCTGGTCCGTGAAGGAGATGGTGAACAGGTTTTTGTCCTTCACTTTTACCGTGGTGTTGCGCTGCAGGCTCTTGATCAATTCTTCGGTGTCGCCCTGGCTCTTGTTCAGATTAAGATCAAGGCTGTCAACCACTTTGGTAAGCAAGGTACGGCTGGTAATCGCGTAGGTAAGAACATTGATGGTATCCTCCATGGAAGGAGTAACCGTTATGCCTTTAACCAGCTCGCTGATGACGTTTTTCTCTATAAAGACCGTGCTCGTTGCCTGGTATTTCCTCGGCAGCAAAAAGCTGACAACGAATACCGCTGTCATCAGGAGCAGGGCGATGACAACGAAGCGCTCTTTATTTCTCGCCAGGATTTGCAGATATTTCTTGTAGTCCATTTCGGATGGCTGCATATGCAACTCCTTAAAAAAAGCTTTCCTTCACCATCACGTAATCCCCGGCCTTGAGTTCGACATTCTGGCTCAGGTCCCCCTCCTTGAAGAGCCGCTTCGCCTTAACCTCGAGAGACACGGCATCAGAGCCGTTCTTTCTCCGCACCACCACGTCGTTTTGGTCGGCAAACTTGGTGAACCCGCCTGATTCCAGGATCGCCTCCATCACCTTCATCCCCTCACGGTACTCGATCGCCTTGGGCGCATTCACCGCGCCGAGCACGTAGATACTCTTGTCCAGCAGCACCGGCATAAAGAGCGCATCTCCCGACTCAAGGAGCAGGTCCTCCTCCACCGCGCCGCCGATGAAGAGCTTGTGCACGTTGCTCTTGATCTTCTTGCCGTTTCTCAGGAGGTAAGCCTTGTCAAGATCGGCACCCTTCAGTTCCGAGAGTATGCACAAAAGCTGCAGCAACGTCGTGCGCCGGGAAAGCTCGTACACGGTGGACTTGACGCCGCCGCCGAAGATGTAGACTTTGCTGTTGGTGATCTCCTTAACGGTGACCGTGACGATGGGATTTTTCACCAGATTTTTGAGCCGCTCGGTTAGAGATGCCTGCAGGACACTCGGGGAGCTCCCGCTAGCGACGACCTCGCCAAGGCCCGGCACGGTAATCTTGCCGTCGGGGCGCACCTTCACCGTGAAGTTAAGGTCCTTCACCCCCCAGACGGCGATGTCAAGGCTGTCCCCCTCGCCAATCACGTAGTCTGCCGCGTACACCGCAAGGGGCAGGCTGAGTAGCAAAGCTAAAAGTACCGCCATCAGTATCCGGTTCATAATTTTCCCTTTTTGTTCCGTTTATCTGCCGCCGCGCCCGAAGAGTACCACCTTCACCGTCTCGAAAATGATCTGCGTGTCGAGGAAAAAGGAGAGGTTCTTTATGTAGTACAGGTCATAGCGCAGCTTTTCGATGGCGTCCTCAGTGGTTGCCCCGTAGGGATAACGCACCTGGGCCCAGCCGGTAAGGCCGGGTTTGATCGTGTGCCTTTTGGAGTAATAGTAGATGTCCCTCTTCAGACTTTCCACGAACTCGGGGCGCTCCGGTCGCGGGCCGATGAAGCTCATCTCCCCTTTCAATACGTTGTACAGCTGGGGGATCTCGTCAATGCGGGAGTTTCTCAGGAACCGTCCCACACCGGTTACGCGCGCATCGTTCTTTACCGCCCAGACAGCTCCATCACGCTCGGCATCCTGGCACATGGAGCGAAACTTGTAGAGGACGAAGGGCTTTTCTCCGCTGCCGACGCGGACTTGCTTAAAAAAGAGCGGGCCGGGCGACTCCAGCTTGATGGCAAGGGCGATCAGCGGGAAGAAGGGAGCGCTGATGAGAAGCCCTGCGACGGAGAGGAGAATATCAACGCAGCGCTTGTAGATGCTGATGAGCGCGGTCCTTCGGAAGCCGGTGGAGAAGATGATCCAGCTCGGCGTCATCTGCTCCAGCATCAGCTTGCCCTGGACAATCTCGTAGAAGGTCGCGGCGTCCACCACCTCGATGCCGTTTAGCTTGCAGCGCATCATCTCCTGCAGCGGCAGCACCCCCCTCCTTTCGGCAAGCGCCACCACGACCATGCCGGTTTTCGCCTTGCGCGCGGTGCCCAGCAGATCGTCCTCCTTCTCGATCAGCTGCTCCGGCCTGACGACGATCTCCTCGCCGCACTGGAGGAACCCTGCCAGGGTATAGGCGCTGCTCCGGGAGGTAAGGAGCGCCCCCAGTTCCCGGGCCAGTTCTCCCGTGCCGAGGATCAGCACCCTCTGGGCGAAGGGAGAGCGGCGCGCCCCGGAAGCGGTCAACGTGTGCCAGAGAAACTGGTACAGGACGAACATGGCAAGCGCCAGAAAGAGTACACCGCGCCCCAGAATGACACTGGGATCCAGGTAGTAGACCACGGAAAGAAGGAAGAAGGCGGCCCCGGCGGCCTGCAGGCAGGTTACGAAGATCTCCCGCTTGCGGCTTTCTCTGGCGAGACTGTACACCTCCATGAGGTAGGAGGAAAAAAGAACGACTACGACGAAGATGGCGCAAACCTTAATCCCCTGATCCATCTGCCAGTCCTCGGGCAGCTCGAATCTGCCAAAGCGCAGCGCCGCCGCCGAAAAAAGGGCGGCTATGGCCAGCAAGGCATCGGAAATCAGCAGTAAGGCAAGGCGCAGGCCCATTGGCGTTTACTCCCCAACACCTCAGTTTAAGTTTAAGATTGAGAAATGAATTTTCCCCTCAACCTCTCAACCAGAGAGGCTGTCATTTCTTCACTTGCGCAAGGAGCACGCTGCAAGCTTTTGTCTCCGGGCAGTCCCCCAGCGCAAGCGACTTTTGCAGCGCCTGCTCCGCTTTGGCCTTGTCTCCCGTCTGGTGGTAGGCAAGCCCCAGATGGTACCTCACCGCGGCATCAGCTGGCAGCAGCACCACAGCCCGCTCCAGCACCTTCACCGCCTCCGCCACCCGGCCGTTTTTTAGCAGGGCATAGCCGACCGTGTCCATAACCCCGGCGTTTCCGGGCTGCAGCTTGAAGGCGCTGATCGCAAGGCGCAGCGCCTCCTCTTTTTTGCCGTAACCGTCGGCGCACAGATAGGCAAGGTTATTGAGCGCGGGAACGAAGCTGTCGTTGTGATCCAGAATGGCGCGGTATCTTGCAGCAGCCTCCTGCTTCTTTCCGATGGCGTCGTAATACGCCCCGAGAGCAAACTGTGCCGGCAGCGAGTTGGGCCTGATCTTCAGGGCGTCCTGGTAGGCGGCCAGTGCCTTGTCGTTTTCTTTCTTCGTCTGGTGCAGATTGCCCAAGAAGAGCCGTGCCTCGACACTCTTGCCGTCGGCCCTGATGGCTTTATTCGCCTCGCCTATGGCAGAAGGGAGGTCCTTTACGCCCAGGTAAACGGAGGCGAGCATAAGATGCCCCTGCGCGGAGTCCGGATGTTTCGCTATCAGCCTTCCCGCCTGCTCCACGGCCTTGGCGCCATCCTGCATGGCCACGTAGGTCCCGATTTTCAAGGCGACGCCCTTTTCCTCGTTCAGGGCTTCCACCTCATCGAACGCCTTGAGCGCCTTGCGGTATTCCTTTTGCGCCACCAGCAGGCGCCCCTTGGCTTCCAGTGGCGCGATGGCACGGGGATCGAGCTTTATCGCCTCATCGAGCACGCCGAGCGCCTTCTCCGGCGCGCCCTTCTTCTGGTGGTAACCGGCCAAGGCAAGGAACGCTTCGGGCGCCTTGGTCTGCGTCGCCTTCTGATAGTATCCGAGGGCGTCGCTCTCCTTGCCGCTGATTTCGCTCATAGCGGCCAACCCGAACAACGCCTTCAGGTTTTTGGGATCCTTCTGGAGCAGCGAGCCGAATTCCGCCAGAGCCTTCGGGTAATCACCCGACGCCGCGTAGAAACCGGCAAGATTCTGGTACGACGCGGGGGAGGATGGATCCACCCGCTTGGCATTTTCCAGACTCTTCACCCCGTCCGCCTTGCTTCCCGCGGCAAACTGCAGGGAGGCCATGGCATTGTAGAGCGGGGCATCGGTCTTCCCGCCCGTAAGTCCCGACTGCAGTACCGTGAGCGCCTTAGCCGCCTTTTTCTGTCGAAGGTAATAAGAGGCGAGCAGCAGCCTGTTGTTCAGGACATCCGGCGCGGCCTGTACGGCGGTGGCGAGTTCAGTCTCTCCCTCGGCATTCTTCCCATTACGGAAGTAGTAGGCGCCTTTCTTCAGATGAGCCGTTACCAGCTTCGGGTCGAGCTTGGTGGCCCGGTTCAGCTCGCGCATCCCCTCCTCGAAGAGCCCCTGAGACATGTAGGCGCTGCCCAGCAGGCTATGGGCCGCCGCATCGGCATCGTCCAGCGCAAGCACCTTCTTTATCTCGGCTATACCGTCGTCGGTCCTCTTCTGGGCGAGCAGCGTCTGGGCTGTCATGAAACGGGCCTGCCGCGAATTCGGCACCCTGTCCAGAATAACGCGGAACTGGCTCAGGGCGCTCTCCAACTCTCCCTTGCTGTAGTAGCAAAGACCGAGGAAATGATAGCCTTCAAGGGTGGGCGCCAGCTTTATTGACTGCTGCAAGGACGCAATCGCGTCACCATAGTTCTTCCGGTAGAAACCCACCAATCCCTTCAACCGGTAGCCGTCGCCTTTTTTCGGGAATTTCTTGATCAGTTCGTCGGCCGCGCGGTCGGCCTGGTCCAGTTCGCCCTTCTCAACCCGGATCAGGCCGAGTTTGTACTGGGCGTTGGTCTGACCTCCGTCGAGCTGCAAAATTTTCTGATATACCGAGGCAGCCTTGTCGCTGTTGCCGGCACCCTTTTCGACTGCTGCCAGCATGTAAAGGGCCTTGAAATTCCGCGGCTCCGCCTGGATCACTTCGTTTAGAAACGCCCTAGCCTTCTCCACGCCGCCGGTCGCCAGGTTGACGGAGGCAAGCTCAAGCTTGGTGACGGAACGCCCGGGATCTGCCTTGAGCGCCTGGCTTAGGTAGTTCTGTGCATCTTCGTATCTCTTTCTCACCGCGCACGAGATACCAAGCACCTCCAGGCCATCGGCGGCGCCGGGGTGTTTGGAGAGATACTGCTCACCGAGAGCGAACGCCTGCTCCCCCTTACCCAACGCGTTATTGAGCCTTGCCAGTTCCAGCAATACCTCGTCGCGGGACGGGTTTTGCGTCAGTACCTTGGTGAACTCCTTTTCTGCCTGCTCATACTTGCCAAGAGCAGCAAAGGCTTTCGCCAGCTGAAAACGGGCGTCGCTAAAATTGCCATCCTTTTCCAGGGCGTTTTTGAAATAGACCACTGCACCGCCAGGATTGGCAGCGTTCAGCTGTTTCACCCCTTCGGTATAGAGAGACTCCTTTGTCTTGCTGCCACAGGCGGAGCAGGCGAGTAGAACGACCAATAAAAGAGCAATATTTCTCATGAACAACACCTCCAAACCGGGTGGAATGCGGGAAGCAGTGTTAGAATTAAAAGATTAGAGATAGCTGCCGGAATTCTTAACACAAGGCATTCTAATTTTCAAGCTAAATTTGACGTGAGGGGAGCACAATATCTAAAGCTGAAACGTTAAATCAGTAGTTTAAAAATACGGTATCGCTCGCAGCAACCGGCCATCCATCAACATCTGCGGCTTGGACGGGCTATATTGGGCATAGGCACACCAGCCAGAAAACCGTTTTAATTACATTTATATAATTCATCTTTAACATGCATGCATTGGCAGCCAGTGTCAGCGACACATGGCCTCCCGAGAGTTAAAGTCAGAAGTGGCTCAGAATTGTTCAACCTAAACATTTATTCAGCGTTTGCTGCCAAGTGGTGTCGGGAATCCTTACAAGACCATGTAAAATCTTTAACACCCATTGAACAGTTCAATCATTCTGGATGGTTGCAACATGGCACGTCAATTGCTACACACCTACTCGACTGATAGTCAGTGACTATTTCATTAATGGGCGCATGAAACATTACCCCAAAAAGGAGGCAACAAATGAAAACGATGGTAGCACTACTGACAGGGGCGATGTTAATGATGGCAACAAGTGCAATGGCCCTTCCGGCGTTGGACCCAGGTTACAGTTGGATAAACGCACCATTTTGGACAAATACTGACCACACAACACCCCCGGAAAACGGAAATTCTCAGTTTGCGCTAACATTTCGACAGGCAGATTATCGAAGTGATTTCGGTCTTTTCTCTGTAACGGGCACTGCTGAAAACCCGGGTGCAGTAGCAGAGAAATTCAAGATCTTCAATTATCAACAGGTGCCGACGAATTTGATGAGTGGCCCAGGCACTAAAGCAACTGTTCTCTTCAGGAATGACGGAAGCGTCAGCCTGGATGGAATTAATTTTGTAGCGTTTCAGAAGACTTTTGGTTTCTATTTTGATGTACATACAGGCGGAGTAAGTGATCCTTTCGCTGATTACAATTATTACACATACAACCCCTTTAACTTACCTGCTACAGAGGCCGGTATAGATCACGTACTCACAGCGTACAATGGCCTCACCCATGAAGTAGTGATTTACCTTGATGACCAACTGGCTGGGTCTGGTTCGTCTGACCGTGACTTCAATGACATGGTTGTATATGGAAATGATCTCGCCCCTGTTCCCGAGCCGGGCACCATGATGCTGCTGGGCGCCGGCTTCCTCGGCCTCGCCATCTACGGCAAACGCCGCAAAAACGCTTAACATGACTGTAGATGCCTACCAACAAAGGGCGACACCACCAGGTGCCGCCCTTTCTTTTATCGGCTATCAACTAAACCGACAGTTGGATACCCTTCTGTAAACAATCCCGACACTGCCGGAAACGTCCGTAAAAAATTATCCTTCTCAAAAAATAAAATAACGCGCTCATGGCCATCTGCAGTGGACACACCCTGGCAAAGTATGATAATAGGCCCATTATGATCAAAGTTGCCACCAAAGCGCTTCGGCTTGATAACGCCATCCTCTGCCGCGCACTGCCGTTTGCGCTCTTTATGGCGTTCATCGCCATTGATGAGAGCATCCGACTCGCGGCACAGCACCACTGGCTGACCCTTCCGGACATCGCTCCCTATTATCTCTACCCCATCAAAGCCGTTTCCGTGGTGGCACTGCTTTACCGATACAGGGGAGAATATCGGGAACTGCACCTCAAGGATCTTCTGAACGGCGGGACTTCAGCAGCCGTCTTTGTAGCTGGCATGGCAACTTTCCTACTCTGGATCTCGATGGACTGGACGCTTTCGGTAACCGGAGGCCCAAAGGGGTTCGACCCTACGCTCCTGCCTGAAGGAGCAATCCGGATCCTTATGACCGCGAGCCGTGTGGCCGGCGCCGTGCTCGTGGTACCTCTCATGGAGGAGCTCTTTTGGAGATCCTTCCTGCTGCGTTATGTGATCAACGCGGATTTCGAGTCGGTCCAGATCGGCCGTTTCACTTGGACCTCATTCCTGGTCACCACAGTCCTCTTCGGGCTGGAACACCACTTCTTCCTGGCCGGCATGGTAGCCGGCGCAATCTACAACATCATCCTCTACCAGACCCGCAGCCTCGCCCAGTGCGTCCTCGCCCACGCCGTCACCAACCTGGCCCTAGCAGGATATGTCCTGTACACCGGCAAGTGGTACTTCTGGTGACGGCTTTGAATCACTGACAGTCCCAGGGTTGCCGCGGCGCCTCATCCGAATCGCAATTAACGGAGGAACGGCGCCTAGCTGGCCCCCCCCCTCCTATTCCCCACTGTAAAATTTTCCTGCGCGCCCGACCTGTAACGTATTCCAACACCCCCTCCCATCCTGCAGGCATCACGATCATCATTTCCAAGCGTGTTTTAAATAGCCGCAAAGACTGCTAAAGGTACCCAAGTCAAGAAGGGCGCGGTACCTGACGGGATCTACTAAAGCCCTGCGCGTAGTTCCAACCCTGCAGGTTGCTGTCAAGAATCCTTACATCCATCACGCGCCCAGACAAGTTTTGTCAAGCATTTCAGCCAATTTCAACATGGCACGCCCCTTGCTAAACTACAGGAATCAAATGAACTGATTGCAACAATCCAAGAGTTACGGAGGAAAAGCCTATGCGCAAATACCTTGGGAACTGGTTGAGAGCACCATGTAATGATTTTGCAACTGGCGGCGTTCTCAAAGCCCTACCGGTGTCGGATATAATTACAAACAATAAATGTTTTCTGGTCGGAACGCATTAAAAACAGTACTTTGCCAACTGGCTTTTTTATTGATTAATTCTAACTTTGCTTGCCGGGAGCATTGGGCTCTGCGGGAAGAACCTAATCTGGCGATTTAATCAAATTTAACTGAAAAGGAGGACGAACATGAAACGGATTGTTTTATTGGTGGCACTAGTTGTCTTCGGATTAGCCGGGAGCGCAAACGCCTACACCTTCAGCGACACTATTGATTACTGGAATGCAGATGGGACTTCTTATGGACAAAACCAGACAGTATCACACATTTTCGACTCTGTACTCATTGTAGAGGGATCCCCCCTTAACTATGCCCACAACATTACTGATAGCGTTTTAGCAGGTGATCTGGTGACCTCAGCATCGCTTCAGCTGGATTTTACGAATGATCTTCTTGACACTGTGTTTACTGGATGGTCGTCATGGTTGCCAAATTTAACTGAGTATGTTTCTTACGCTTTTAACGGCAGTACATGGCAGCAATTAGGTGAAGTAGATAATGGTGCATACGATGTCATCGTAGATGCCTCTTTATTGAACATTAATGGCAACCTAGCTGTCTCACTCCAAGTTACCAATAACGACAATGGACTTGGTAGCGCGTGGCTCGATCATTCCATCCTCTCAGGTACAGCAGAAGCTGCGCCGGTTCCCGAACCCGGAACCATGATGCTGCTCGGAGCTGGATTCCTCGGCCTGGCCGTTTACGGCAAACGCCGCAAAAACGCATAACAGTTTCACCAAATCGGAATATACCGGGGGCGGTGCGACAGGCACCGCCCTTTTTTCGCATCGTACTTTTTACACTGCAAGAGATGCCGACACGGGCGCCCCAGGTCTGTATTTAAAACCGAAACAACCATGGTATCTATATAAATTCTTCCCCTCATCCACTCAAAAGTATCCTACACTCCAATTCGCCTAGCAACGGCTATCTCCCTTATAAACAGCCTCTTTTGTCAAGGCAATATTCCGCTGAGTCTATGATGGTAGTCGATCAGCCATTGTTGGACGGTGCCTCCCCGGCTATACGCACAAAGGGCTCCAGCAATCCATACAGCCAATTCAGGTTTGTTGCCGCCCCTTCAAGATACAAAAGGGGCGGCACCTAACTGGCGCAGCCCCTTCCTATTACCTCTGTAAATTTTACCGACAGACAGATCATCAATCTGTAAAATATTCCAACATATCGTTCCCTATGAAAAGGAATATTATTAATCAGCAGCTGCTAGTACCCAGTCCGACTTAAAATGTCGGGTGAGCCTCTTTAATTTTGTTCTGGCTTTACCGGTCGTGAACTGCCAGTTTATCTTCTTGATTTGGTTGTTCCTGTTTGTTTGCCAAGAATCGACTTCAGTTCTCATTGTTTCTATGTCTGCGATTCGACGATTTAGACATTGACCTTGCAAAACGCTGAGTTCAATCTCTGCGATATTAAGCCAACTGCCGTGCTTAGGTGTATAGTGAATCTCTAACCGTTCTGCCAAGCGCCTGGCTTCCTCAGGTGGAAAGGCTTCATAGAATGAAGCCGTAGAGTGAGTATTCAAATTATCCATCACAAGTACAACCTTTTTTGCCTCAGGATAGCGTATGTCCAGCATTTCCTTCATCTGTGCGGCCCAGTCTATTTTGGTTCTGTGTTCAGTGACAGCAACGTGGCGTTTGCCAGCTAAAGGTTCGACCTCGATGAAGATTTCAACTGTACCATTGCGCACATATTCAGCATCAATCTTTTCTACAAATCCTGGCTTAATTGGAATAGGAGGATAAACCTCGCCAATCAATTGTTTCGGTGACTCGTCCATGCAGACCACTGGATATTCTGGGTTATATGGACGCTGGTAAACTTCTAGAACATCTTCCATATTTGCGACAAATGCAGCATTGCATTCTGGAGGGATCTTCCAGTATTTGTTTAGGTGAGGCTGAATTTCATTTTTTTTAAGACGCTATGCACTGAAGACTTGGATATGGAATCCGTGTAGTTCAATTCTACGGCCTTATCTGCGAGAAGCCTTACAGTCCAACGGCAGTAACCTTCGGGAGTTTCAGAGCAGGCTAATGCGAGCAATCTGGCTTCAAAGGCGCCATCAAAACGTATCTCACGGGGAGGCTTGCTTGCTACTTTGCGCTCCAGGGCAGATTCAAGACCCTCTTCAACGAAACGCTTTTTTAAACGTTCTATTGTTCGACTCGATTCTCCAACTGTGCTTGATATTTCACTTACAGTCTTAACTGTAGTGCCATTTGAAACATCACACAATAATAGAGCTAAAGCATGTTTATATTTAGTTACACTTATTTTACCTTTACTAGTATATGCTTCTAAGATACTTCTTTCCTCTTTAGTAAGGGTAACATGATATCTAATAGTCATCTTAGCTCCATTGTATAAAAATTAAAATATTATACAATAAAAGCTGATTTATTTCAATGATAACAAGCATTTTGCTCAATGTATTTTATTCAAAATAAATACAATTCGCATTGTCCAAGTCCAGTGTTTTACAAACAAATAAGTCACTATGACAAAGGTGCTTCTTCTCGACGTGGCACCCAAACACGGATTTGCGACATATCAAGCTGGACTGGGTACTAGTAGTCCGTTCCGTAAATAACATTTAAATAGTTCTGCTTTTGTGGTATTATCCCCCGCATCAATTCATGAGGGGGTGGCATTTGGCAAAGCGTTCGGCATTGAGTCTATCG
>Ga0209430_1000531_pt1 | contig 38335 bp, 41 predicted proteins | sample BarGraIncub1133A_FD_184504 | JGI IMG/M metagenome (GOLD analysis project Ga0209430, IMG submission 184504) | Arctic peat soil microbial communities from Barrow, Alaska - Barrow Graham LP Incubations 11-33A (SPAdes) (version 2) | ecosystem: Environmental > Terrestrial > Soil > Wetlands > Peat... | reverse complement strand
CCATCTGATGAAAATGCTGGATGCTGTTATTGGGTACATCTCAGCCTCAACATTCCCTTCGCCGATGCCCAGAGACGTAGCTTCCCCGGTTACCTCTATCCTCCTCATTCGCCCTGGCGGCATCGGTGATGCTGTGCTCCTGGCCCCCGTCATTCGCTCCATCAAAAAGATCTATCCCGCTATTCATGTCACGGTCCTGGCCGAGCAGCGCAATGCCGGTGTTTTTTCGTTGATTTCCTGTGTGGACGGGCTGCTCTGTTACGATCGTCCCATGGAATTGTTTCAGGTCTTGCGCTGCAGCTACGATATCGTGATCGATACCGAACAGTGGCACCGGTTGTCGGCGCTGGTGGCGCGAATCGCAGCGGCACCGGTAAAAATTGGATTCGATACCAACGAGCGCCGACGGATGTTCACCCATCCGATACCTTATTCGCATAATGATTATGAGGCGGTCAGTTTTACTCACCTACTGAAACCGCTGGGGGTCGAAGCGGGGAGAGTGGGGATGGAGGCTCCATTTCTGTCTGTTCCAGATGCAGCCTCTGCCAAAATTGCTGGTCTGCTGGAATCACTGAATGATGAGCCATTTGTGACACTTTTTCCTGGGGCCAGTATTGCGGAGCGGCGCTGGGGTGCGGATCGGTTCCGACGGGTTGCTGAAATGCTGTCCATTTTTGGAATCAAGACGGTTGTCGTGGGGGGAAAAGATGACTGCCAGCAGGGAGAGGTGATAACTGCCGGAGGATTGGGGTTGAATCTTGCTGGATTGACTTCGTTGCCTGAAACCGCTGCTGTGATTCAAAAAAGTTCGTTATTGATAAGTGGTGATTCTGGAGTGCTGCACATTGCTGTTGGCCTGGGAAAACCTACGGTATCTCTGTTCGGGCCTGGAAGGGCTAAAAAATGGGCTCCGCAAGGGGATCGCGATATCGTGATCAACAAGGGATTACCGTGCTCTCCCTGTACCACTTTTGGAACAACGCCACCCTGTCCGATTAACGCCCAATGCATGCGGGATATAACTGTTGACGAAGTGGTTAATGCCGTCACGATGCTGTTAACCAGCGTGGGAGCCATGCCGTCTCGGTGTTGCAAACGGGATTGGATCGAAACAACATGAGCTTATTCTGAATACATGTGCGTTTTTATCGTTGATTCGCCCTCCGAAGTTCCTCTGATTTGCAATAAAAACTAACTCTGATTAGCATCATTATTTCGAACGCTCACAAAATAGTCCGTCTCTTTAGAAGCGATTCTGATCTGGAATATTAGAATTTTAACGCAAAGTTGCAAAGTTGCTAAGACGCAAGGGAAAGACTGAGTCTGATTTGGTCTAAAAATAATATATCTCTAAAAAATCTACCCTTAAGAAATCTTCTGTTGCAAAATAGTAAGATAAAAAGTATTACAAAAGTATGAGTATTTGGAGGTGATAATGTACAAAACAGTATCCGAAATTGATCGCGTCACCATTTCTCTGCCCCATGCCATTGTCTGTGAAATTGAGACATTGAGAACTCAGTTGAATGTGTCCAGATCAGAGATATTCAGGCTGGCAGTAGAGCGGTTTATTGAAGAACAACAGAGGAGTCGGTTGCAGACAATTGCTGCAGAAATGTCTGAAGAGTATCGTTCCAACCGTGATCTGGTTGTCTGTACGGCAATTGATGCTGAGGATTTCGCATGATGCAGTGTGAAATATGGCTGGTTAATCTTGACCCGACTGTTGGTGCCGAAATAAAAAAGAACCGCCCTTGTGTCATTGTAAGTGATAATGCCATTGGTGCCCTGCCGCTTAAGATTATTGCCCCCCTTACTGACTTTAAGGAACGCTATCGCGTTGTCCCATGGATGGTTGTTCTTGAACCGGACTCTCAAAACAATCTTTCAAAAATATCAGCACTTGACCTGTTCCAAGTAAGATGTGTCGCTGAAGAAAGACTGATTCGCAGAATAGGCAGAATTGATGAGGGCAGCCTTCTTAAAGTCAAGTCAGCGTTAAAAACAGTTTTTGGGATCAGGTAAATGTTTCGTATAGTTCCTACTCTTCTGTTTTTTCTCCTGCTTTCAGCGTTCTGCTCACCTGCCGTGTCTTTTACCTGTCCAAAAATTACCACAGTTGAAGCCAAACAACAGATGACCACTTTGGGAAACGATATCCGTTACCATAATCGGCTTTATTATGAGAAGGCACAACCGGCTATCAGTGATGCGGAGTATGACCGGCTGTTTGCAAGGCTGGTTCAGCTTGAGGAGTGCTTTCCTGTGCTGGCCGCTGCAGATTCACCGACCAGGAAGGTGGGGGACGGCTTTGGTGGCGGCACGCAGAAAGTAAAACATGAACAGCCGATGATCAGTTTGACCTCCGCCACCGGCCCGAAGGCGGTAGAAGCGCTGCTGAAAAGGGTTGTGGCCGCGGGTGAAGTACCGTTGCTGGTCCAGCCGAAAGTAGACGGTCTGCCGGTGGAGCTGATTTATGATGCCGGCCGTCTTGTTTCGGCATCAACGCGCGGGGATGGCCGTTTCGGCGAGAATGTAACGGAGCGGGTTCGCGAAATTCAGGGTATTCCTCACCAGTTGACCGGTTTGTTTCCTGATCGGGTGGTGGTTCGTGGCGAGATCTATGTGGATCTGAGGCTTCTGCAAAATTATAGGGCGGGGAGCGCAGCGGAAAAGTATGCGCGCCATCCACGCCATGTTGCAGCGGGGGTGTTAAAAGCACAAAAGCCAGACTCAGCGGTGGTGGCGACCCTTCGCCTGTTCCCCTTTGAACTGGTGACCACCGGATCGGTGCGCTCCGACCGGGAGGCACTGGCGTTGCTTTCAGAGTGGGGGTTCCCGGTCTCCTTTGAGCAGACCCGTCCGGTACAAACCTTTGCTGAAGTTCAGGCTGTGTATCATGCCTATCTGGCGAATCGGGATCATCAACCCTTCGCCATGGACGGGATCGTAGTGAAAGTGGATGATCTGTCTCTGCGCCACCGGTTGGGGGCAGGGGAACGTGCGCCTTTCTGGGCGGCTGCATGGAAATTCCCGCCGGATACGGCCCGGACCCGGATACTCAAAATAATCTGGACGGTCGGTCGTACCGGCTGCCGGACACCGGTTGCCGAGGTGTCGCCGGTGCGGCTCGGTGGCGTGCAGGTTACCCGTGTTTCGCTGCACAATGCCGCCGAAATTACCCGGCTGGGTATTGAGACCGGGGATCAGGTGGTGGTTGCACTGGTGGGAGATGTTATTCCCCAAGTGCTGGAGGTGGTGGGGCGAATCCCTCGTGAGCCGGGTTCCGTGGCGGCGGTAACACAGGTATCGGAACCGCCCTTGGATGCGTGTCTGCACGACTCACCCGTTTGCCGGGAGCAGTTTCTGTCAAGGGTGACTTATTTCGTCTCGAAGTCGGGGCTTGCTGTTAAAAGTCTCGGGAAGGGTCGTCTGCAAAAGCTGATCGAAGCGGGTTTGGTTACCGATCTTCCTTCTCTGTTTCTGCTGAAAAGGGAGGCCGTGGCCGCTGTGCCCGGTTTTGGTCCGGAAACAGCGCAGCGCGTGACGGCGGCAATCCGTGCCGCAGGTCACCCGAGCATGTTCCGCTTTGTTACTGCCATCGGCATTCCAGGTGTTGGGCTGAAATCGGCACAGCGTCTGGCCCGGCAGTTCACTTCACTGGCTGCGCTGCTGGCAGCCGAACAGAAACAATTGGCAAATCTCTCCACCACTGACCTCCGGGCGACAAAAATAATCCAGAAATTTTTTCTGTCGCCAGGCGGACAGGAACTGCTGGTGAAATTTCGTGAACAGGGAATTTTGTAGGTTTACTCCTCTATCCGCGGAAAGAGCGCTTCAGCTTTGGTTATGATTGTTCCAGCCGTCAAGCCGCCCCACACCAACCCCTCTTTAGAGACCGCTTCTTTCCACCCCAGTGAAGCCAATGCTTTTTCCGACGTTGCCGGCAGGAAGGCCGACAGGATGCATTGCGTGATGCGTTGCGATTCGAGCAGACAGTACATGACCGTGGCAAGCCGCTCGCTCTGGGCCGGATCTTTGGCAAGTGCCCAAGGTGCGGTCTCATCGATGTATTTATTACCCGCCGAAATAACCTCCCAAATAGCCTGCAGAGCCTTGCTGAACGCCATCTCATCGATGAATTTATCGACGATCGACACCATCTCCTCAGTTTTCTGTTTCAGGGACTGGTCTATTTCCGCCAGCTCTGCCGCAGCAGGAAGGATGCCGCCGAAATATTTGACCGCCATGGCGGTCGAGCGGCTGAGCAGGTTGCCGACGTCGTTGGCCAGGTCGGAGTTGATCCGCTGGACGAGGGCGGTGTGGGAAAAATCGCCATCCAGGCCGAAAGGCACTTCACGCAGCAGGAAGTATCTGACCGCGTCGACGCCATATTTGTCAATCAGCATGTTCGGTTCGACCACGTTCTGCAGACTCTTGCTCATCTTCTGTCCTTCGACTGTCCACCAGCCGTGGGCAAAGACCTTTTTAGGGAGTGGCAGGCCGGCAGCCATCAGAAATGTCGGCCAGTAGACGGCATGGAAGCGGAGGATATCCTTGCCGATCAGGTGGACGTCAACCGGCCAGTAGCGGCCGTAATTGCCGGACTCATCGGGATAGCCGAGGGCTGTGATGTAGTTGGTCAGGGCGTCAAACCAGACGTAGATGATGTGACGGTCGTTGCCCGGCACCGGGATGCCCCAGGTAAAAGTTGTTCGCGAGACAGACAGGTCGCGCAGACCTTCCTTGATAAAGGAAATGATTTCGTTGCGCTTGCTCTTGGGCTGGATGAAGTCGGGATTGGCTTCGATATGCGCCACCAGCTGCTCCTGGTATTTGCTCATGCGGAAGAAGTATGATTCCTCCTTGAGCTTTTCTACCGGCCGGTTGCAGTCCGGGCAGCGCCCTTCTGTTATCTGGGTCTCGGTCCAGAAGGTTTCGCAGGGGGTACAGTACCAATCTTCATACTCGCCGAGGTAAATGTCCCCTTTGTCGAGGATGTCTTTAAAAATCTGGCTGACACCGTTCTTATGGCGCTCCTGGGTCGTACGAATAAAGTCATTATTGGATATCCCCAGCCGCTCCCAGAGTGCCTGAAAGCGTTTAACCACGCGATCAGCCAGCTCCAGCGGTGTTTCTCCTGCGGTTGTGGCGGCCTTTTCAACCTTTTGGCCATGTTCATCGCTGCCGGTCAAAAAATAGACATCAAAGCCCATCAGTCGTTTGTAGCGGGCCAGGACATCGCCGGCAACCGTGGTATAGGCGTGACCGATGTGCGGTACGTCGTTCACATAATAGATCGGGGTGGTTACATAAAAAGTTGGTTTCATATCAGGCTCCTGATGATGGTGTCGGTGTACCGCTGTCGGGAGTGGTGCCGGCCGGTTTGCGGTGGCCATGCTTACGGGAACGATGCTTTTTTCTCGGTTGCCCGGGTTTAGGAGTTTCCGGCGATGCGGGTGCGGCGGTATTTTCTTGGCGAGCGGGCGGAGCAGGCGCTGCTTTCGCGACGTTTTCAGCGTTAGTATACGATTCGAGCGACGTTTTTTCCTGTTTGCGTCGCTGTTCGGGGCGCCGTTCGCGGGTGCGCTGGGGAGGGCGGGGAGTCGACGGAACTGCAGCGGAAGCAGGAACCGCAGCGGGAGCGCCATCGCCAAGAATTTCATCGCGTTTGATGACGATTATTTTGTTGTCGTCAAGCTTGAGCGTGATGTTCCCTGTCAGAATGTTGACTTTATCGACCATTCCGACCGCGTTGACGGTACGGACCCGTTTCCCTGATTTCGGGAAGTTTTTGCGCAGGCAGCAATAGGTTTCGTATTCATAATCAAGGCAGCAGAGCAGTCGCCCGCACTGACCGGATATTTTGTTGGGATTGAGTGCCAGATTCTGCTCTTTAGCCATTTTAACTGAAACCGGCTGGAATTCACGCAGGAATGAGCTGCAGCAGAGTTCGCGGCCGCAGATTCCGATGCCGCCGGTCATTTTGGCTTCATCGCGAACCCCGATCTGACGCATTTCGATGCGGGTGTGAAAGGAGTGGGCGAGATCTTTTACCAGATCACGGAAATCGACCCGGCCATCGGCCGTAAAGAAAAATACCGCCTTGCTGCTGTCGAACTGGTACTCGACCTGCACCAGCTTCATCGGCATGTTGCGCTCGATAATCCGGTTGACGCAGAAGCGGTACGCCTCCTGCTCTTTCTGGGAAATACGGTCAACTGTTGCCAGGTCTTCGGCTGTCGCCTTGCGTTTGACAAGTGTCAGGGAACCGGTAGCTCCTGCTTCTCTTTCAACTGGTGGTTTGACCACCTGTCCGACCCCGACGCCCCGTTCTGTTTCAACGACAACGTAGTCTCCCTTGGTAAGCGCAAGCGATCCGGAGTCAAAATCATATAGCTTGCCGGCATTTGTAAATTGGATGGTTACGATATGTGACAAAAAAAACCTCCTTAAACCTTAAGTGGTGCGTCGAAAACAGTACGTTTCGTACCACAGTTTATCTGTCGCTGTTTGCTATGGTCATAAATAGATGATCCAGAGCCAGCTTGGGATTCGCATTGCGCTGGACGTCACGTTTGGTTTCATAGATGCGTTCCAGTAACTCCAGGTTGCGTGGCAATGATCGCCTGGTCGCTATTGATTCGATCGCAGGTCGGACCGAACGGTTGATGATTTCTCCGCTTCCTGCCCCCAGATGAACCGCGTCACGGTAGAAGGAAAGCAGCATGTCAAGCAGTTCAAGTGTCGCGTCCCGGTTGCCGGATAACTCCTCGGCGGCATCAAAAACGGTTGCTATCTTGTGAATATTCAGCTGACCCACTCTGGACAACACCGCTTCACGGCGCGCGGCCAGTGATTCATTGTCGAGTTCCAGGGCTCGTTGCAAGCTGCCGTCGGACATGGGCGCGACAAGCGCGGCTGTTTCAGGCGCCATCCCGCTCTGTTCAAGGAGTGACAGCACATGCTCAGGTGAAAGTGGTGCAAATCTGATTAGTTGACAGCGCGAACGAACCGTTGGCAGCAACATGCCGGCATTTTCGGTTAACAGAATAATCAGGGCATTGCCGGGCGGCTCTTCCAGCGTTTTCAACAGGGAGTTGGCGGCGCCAACACTCATCCGTTCGGCCGGATCAATGATGCACGCCTTGCGCGGGGCCTCGTAGGGTCGCAGCGACAGTACGTGCTGCATCTCCCGTAATTGATCGATACTGATATCACGTTTATCCGGCAATGGTGCGATCAGATGTATGTCCGGATGGTTGCCTCCGTCAATCCTACGGCATGAAGGGCAGACCCCGCAGGCATCATCCGGCAGGGCCGTGCAGAAAAGCGCCTGTATCAGTGTTAATGCGGTCTTTTTTCGCCCACATCCGGGTACACCTTCAAACAGATAGGAATGCGCGGTTTTGCCACCCCGGAGAGAGCGGCGCAGAACCTCACTGATCCGATCATGTCCCAGAATGTCAGCAAACGGCACGCAGTGCCTCCGGCATCCGTGTCAATACCTGGCTGGATATCGCGGCAAAAATTTCTTCGATACTGTCAGAGCCGTTGATGATCAAAAAACGGCCCGGGTCGTCGGCCGCCAGCTGTTGGTAGCCGGCGCGGACTTTCTGATGGAAGGGCAGTGCCTCCAGTTCAAAGCGTTCCTCGCGGGGGCCGCTGGTCGCCTCGATTCTGCGGCGTGCCCGCTCCAGGCCAATGCGAGGGTCGCAATCGACAAGAACCGTCAGGTCGGGTGAAACCCCCTGGCACGCGTGACGGTTAAGGGTGTCGATAACGTCCCGGTCGATGCCGCGTCCGAAGCTCTGATACGCCACCGTTGCATCGCAAAAACGGTCGCAGAGCACTATTTCTCCAGTATTGATGGCCGGGGCGATAACCTCGGTGACATGCTGGGCTCTGGCGGCAGCATACAGCATTAGTTCAGCCAGGGGAGAAAGGGCCAGGTTTTCGGCATCCAACAGGATAGCGCGTATCTTATCGGCAATCGGACAGCCGCCCGGCTCGCGTGTCAGGAGCGTGCGTATGCCTCGATCTGACAGAAACTGGGACAGCAGCTTGATCTGGGTGGTTTTGCCACACCCTTCAACGCCCTCAAATGTAATAAAATAACCCACGTGCATCACCCTGAACCGCGAAGTTGACTACTATGGTAAATGTAAATAAGGAATTATAGGGAAGCGCCCCTGAATTATCAACTTAAATTCCCGCACTCCTCCATTTCCCGGCGACTTTCGGTTGCCAAAAGTTGATCGGGTGGCTATAGTCTAACGGTTTTGAGGTGGCATATGACAAAGGATATTCAACAACTCGAGCAACAACTGCACTACACGTTCGGTAATCAGAGTCTTCTGGTTCAGGCGCTGACACACCCGTCCTATCTGCATGAAGCCTGTGGACGTGATGGCGGAGATTACCAGCGTCTCGAATTCCTGGGAGACGCAGTCTTGGGGCTGCTGTTGGCTGAAATGCTGTACGAGCGCTATCCGGATTGGGACGAAGGTGCCCTGTCACAACTGCGTTCCCGGCTGGCAGGTCAGGATGTTCTGGCTGATCGGGCCAGATGGTTGGGGATCGGGAACTTTTTCCTGCTCGGGCACGGGGAGGAACAGACCGCTGGCCGTGAGAAGGATTCAATTCTTGCCGACGTTCTGGAGGCCCTGATTGCTGCGCTCTATCAGGATGGGGGGCTTCAGGCGCCGCGCACACTGGTTGTACGGCTTTTTGAAGGGTTGGTGGCCGCTCCGGAGTTGCTTGTTTTGGGGCGCGACTCGAAGAGTGAGTTGCAGGAATATCTCTCCTCAACCGGCTGTTCGCCGCCGGAATACCGGCTGCTAGACGAGTCCGGGCCTCCTCACGACCGACTTTTTGTTTTTCAGATTCTGGTTGACGATGCGATCGTCGGCGTTGGCCAGGGGAAGTCGAAGAAGATTGCCCAGCAGGCCGCTGCTGCCGAGGCGCTGGCTAAACTTCAATCGGCTGTCGGGCATCAGGTGTGAAGCACGTCACGGTTCCCTTCTTCATTAGCCATCAGGGGTGTCCGCACACCTGTGTTTTTTGCGATCAACGCACCATATCCGGTGCAAACGGCACACTCCCCACCGCTGAACAGATCTGTGACCGGATCGCCACCTGGCGTTCGACGGCAGGGGGGCGTCCTCTGGAGGTTGCTTTTTTCGGCGGCACCTTCACTGCGCTTCCGGAAGAAATCCAGGCGAAACTCCTGGCCCCGTTGCAGCCGTTTCTGGAGAGTGGCACGCTCGATTCGGTCAGAATATCGACCCGTCCCGATCATATCGATGCTGATCGTGTAGTGTGGCTGTCAGAAAGGGGCGTGCGTACGATCGAACTGGGAGTGCAGTCGATGGACGACACTGTTCTGGCGGCATCCGGGCGTGGCCATTCAGCCGCAGAGTCGATCAACGCCATTCGATGTATCAAAAGACAGGGCGTCAGGGTCGGGGCCCAGCTGATGCCGGGGCTGCCGGGTGATACACCGGTCTCCTCACTTGCTTCTCTTGACCAGGTGATTGCTGCCGGCGCTGATTTCATCCGCATCTATCCGACGGTAGTACTGCGGGGTACCGAGTTGGCGCGGCGGTATGCGGCCGGTGATTTTATTCCGTTATCCCTTGATCGCGGGGTGTCTCTCTGTACACAGCTTCTGCAGCGTGCCATGCAGTCCGGCATACCGGTTATCCGCATCGGCTTGCAGGCCGACCAAGGTCTTAATGAAGAAAGTGTACTGGCCGGTTGCTGGCACCCCGCGCTGGGGCAGCTGGTACGTTCGCAGCTTTATGCCGACCTCCTCAATCGGTATGTACCACCCGGCCAGCGGGTGGCAGTGTATTGTCACCCTGCGCGTCTGTCGGATGTAGTGGGGATGAAACGGAGTGCTCTGCACAGCCAGAGCCAGCGCGGGGTGCAGATGCAGGTTGTTCCGGACGCCACGCTTGAAAAGGAAGAACTTAAAGTAGAAATTGAAGATTCATGTGTCATCTATTCGATTATTAAAGATAGTAATTACTCTATTCACGAGGTGTAACCGATGCGTAAAGAGTCACTTAAATTTCTTGAACAACTCCTTGATGCCCCCAGTCCCTCCGGCTATGAACAACCGGCCCAGCGTGTTTTCAGAGATTACGTTGCCCCATTTTGTGATGAGATGACAACCGATGTCATGGGCAATGTTTTTGGCTACATTAGTGGTAAGGGCAGCGGCAAGGGGAAGAATCTTCCACGGGTAATGATTGTCGGCCATACCGATGAGATTGGACTCCAGATCAAGTACATTGATGATAAAGGTTTTCTTTATTTCGCCGCTGTCGGCGGGGTGGATGCCCATCTGACACCGGGCAAGCGGGTTGCCGTGCATACGGCAAACGGAGCGCTGCCGGGGGTGATCGGCAAAAAGCCGATTCATCTGATGGATGCCAAGGATCGTGAAACGGTCGTCAAGCTGGAAGCACAGTATATAGATATCGGTGCTGCGGACAAGAAGGAAGCACAGAAGCTGGTCAGGGTAGGGGATGCGGTTACTTTTGAGAGTGCTTTCACCCGCCTCCATGGCGACCGGGTCGCCTCGCGCGGGTTCGACGACAAGGCCGGCTGCTTTGTGGTGGCCGAGGTGCTGCGGCTGGTGGCCACATCCGGTAAAAAACTGGCCGTCGACCTCTATGGGGTCTCTTCGGTTCAGGAAGAGATCGGTCTACGCGGCGGCACTACCAGCTGCTACACGGTCAACCCCGATGTCGGCATCTGCGTCGAGGTCGATTTCGCCACCGATCAGCCGGATGTGGAGAAAAAACATAACGGCGAGGTAGCTCTGGGCAAAGGGCCGATTCTTGCCCGTGGCGCCAATATCAACCCGCACCTGTTTGAGTTGTTGTCGAAAACGGCGGAAAAAGAAAAGATTGCGATCCAGCAGACTGCCACTCCCCGTGCCACCGGCACCGATGCCAATGTCATGCAGATTTCGCGCGGTGGAGTCGCGACGGCACTGGTGAAGATACCGCTCCGTTATATGCATACCCCGATCGAGACCCTCTCTTTGGCCGATCTGGAAGATGCCGCCAAATTGATTGTCGCGACGCTCGGGCGGATTAGCTCCAGGGAAGAGTTTATACCGCAATGATTAATGTGTTTATGTGAATCTATTGGGGAAAATAGGATCGAAATACGGCGTAGATTACGCACCATGGCGACGGGATTTTCGGTTCATATTCCAGGCATAGCATGCATTCATTAAAACTCCAGCGCGGTGAGGTTGTTGTCGCGCTGGAGTTGCTGTTTATAGGCTGTTAACGCCGTCGGTACGTTACCGCGTTAACACGTAAAGTATACGAACTATTCAGACCATTTCCCTTGACTTGACCGGTACGCTGTACTAACTTCTCTGAAATTATCATCAGCAAGGAGTTGTTCATGCACTATGACAAACTGACCGAAGGGCTGACCTTCGATGATGTCCTGCTTGTTCCTGCCCATTCACTGATTCTCCCCCGTGATGCCGACCTTACAACCCGAATTTCCCGAAACATACATCTGAACATTCCGCTGGTGAGCGCGGCCATGGATACGGTGACTGAAGCTCGCAGCGCTATCTGCATGGCTCGTGAAGGGGGGCTTGGTATCATTCACAAGAACCTCTCAATTGAGGCTCAGGCGTATGAAGTCGATAAGGTGAAAAAGAGCGAGTCAGGCATGATCGTTGACCCGATTACCATGCGTCCGACGCAGAAAATCAGCGAAGCGCTCGATATCATGCAGCGCTATCGCATCTCCGGCGTGCCGGTCACCAAAGCCAACGGCAAACTGGTCGGTATTCTGACCAACCGGGATCTTCGCTTTGAAACCGATTTCGATCTGCCGATTTCGGCTCGCATGACCAAACGCAATCTGGTGACTGTGGCCGTAGGGACAACACTGGAACAGGCCAAAGAGATCCTCAAACATACCCGGGTTGAAAAGCTGTTGGTGGTGGATGACGCCCGTTTTTTGAAGGGGCTGATCACCATCAAGGATATCGAGAAGGTCAAAAAATATCCCTTCGCCTGCAAGGACAGTTTGGGACGTCTGCGGGTTGGTGCGGCGGTTGGACCGACCGATGAGATGGAAGCACGCATGGAGGCGCTGATCAAGGCCGGGGTGGACGTGATCGTGATTGATACCGCGCATGGTCATTCCCAGGGAGTGATCGAGGCGGTGCAGCGGGCGAAGTCAACGTTCCCGGAGTGTGAAATAATTGCCGGCAATATTGCCACTGCCGAGGCGGCTGAGGCTTTGATCAAAGCCGGTGTCGATGGTATCAAGGTTGGTATCGGACCCGGTTCAATCTGCACGACCCGCATCGTGGCCGGTGTCGGAGTGCCTCAAATCACCGCTATCCATGAGTGTGCCCGTATGGCGCATAAATATGGCGTTCCGGTTATTGCCGACGGCGGCATCAAGTATTCCGGCGATCTTCCCAAGGCTGTAACGGCCGGCGCCGACTGCATCATGATTGGTTCACTGTTCGCCGGCACCGAGGAGTCTCCCGGCGATACGGTTCTGTATCAGGGGCGTACCTATAAAAGTTATCGCGGTATGGGTTCCATCGGGGCGATGAAAGATGGCAGCAAGGATCGTTATTTCCAGTCAGATGTTGGCGAGGACGTCAAACTGGTTCCGGAGGGGATTGAAGGTATGGTGCCGCTCCGTGGGCCACTCTCGGCCAATATTCACCAACTGCTCGGAGGGCTGCGTTCCGGAATGGGGTACACCGGTTGCGGTACTATCAAGGAATTGCAGGATAAGGGACGTTTTATCCGCATCACCGGTGCCGGGCTCAAAGAATCTCACGTCCACGATGTTACCATAACAAAAGAAGCGCCCAATTATAGAGTGGGGAGTTGATAGTTGGTGTCAGGTTTGCTGATGCTGAGACAGGCTGAAGAAAGTGGACACCAATTGTCTCACAATACCATCTGTGTTACAGTTACTCCATAAAAAGGGAGGATTTCACAATGCCACGGACAATTGCCGCTACATATGAACATGGTGTATTCGTGCCCCGCGGACCAGTCAATCTACCGGAACATACCGAGGTAAAGCTTCTGCTCCCTAAATTGACAACAAAGCGGAATCAGCTGACTAAAGCAGAAATGAGTTTTCTAGCACTGCGCGGCATCAGCCATAATCTCGCAGGGACAGACTCTGTTGAAATGCAGAAAAAGATCCGCAGTGAATGGCGCGGCCTGTGACCGTCTGCATCGACACCAATGTGCTGCTCGGCTTTTTCAATAACGAGCCGGACAAGGTCGAAAGCTGTACCGCTTTTTTCCAGCTTCTGTTCGCTAAACGCATTAAATCTGTTGTCTCTACCATCACTCTTTTGGAACTGGCCGCCATTCTCACTGCCGCCAATCAATACGCAGAAGCTGAACGAATCATAAACTCAATAGAATCTCTCCCCCTCTTCTCCATCGCCGAATTTCGCAACGGGTGGATTCTGCGAACAGCCGCCCTGAAAAAAGCCAATCGGCTGGCAATAGCTGACGCGATTATTGTGTCAACCGCCATCGAGACCAGTTGTTCCTACCTGATCACCTTCGACACCGATTTCAGTCGTGTCAGAGATATTCCAGTGTTAACCCCGCAGAAATTTATAGAATTACAAATATCAGGTTAAAAATTAAAATAAAGAAATATTTTGGCTTGATGTCTTCACTAACAGGGAATATATTTCTTAAAGTTAAACTAATACGGAGTAATGTCCTCTCATCTTTAGAGCGGTCAGGAAGTTGATTTTATACTGAATAATAAAGGATCTAGTCTGGTAAAAACCTCGGACATGAAGGGTTTATGTGCATTCAAGGATGAACACCAACCGGGTAAATCAATTGTAGTCTGTAATGAGCGAGAACCTCGCTTGTCCGGTGATATACGGATTCTTCCGTGGCAATTGTTTCTTGAAGAGCTGTGGAGTGGGATGATCGTATGACAGACTTGATCGAGATGAATAAATGTTCCATTTGGGAAGATCACCGGTTCACGCGCACGCGCGTGAACCGGTCAACAACGAGTTAACCATCATCGATACAGTGAGGATCTAGCACTATTATTTATCTATTGAATATATTAGAAAAACAGCTAACAGCAGTCCCGTGAAACCCTATGGATAATCATGCGTAATCTTGAGGTAATCACGGAGCTAAAGCCGGTTTTGGATTTTAAACAGCAGATCGATATTTCTACTGATGTTGTAACGAGTGAAGTCATAAAGATCACAAATTAATGGAGGAAGAAAAATGAAGAATATATTTGCGCTGTCGTTTGTCGCCATCACACTGCTGTTCACCCAGAGCGCCTTTGCCGAACTGACGAAGATTACTGACAATGTCTATTCCTACGTCGGCGAAAAAGACGCTTCACCGACTCACAGTTTTGCCGCCAACGCCGGTATCATCATCGGTACAGACGGCGTTTTAGTAGTGGATACGCTGATTTCCGCCAAGGAAGGCGCTCGTTTTCTGGCCGATATCCGCAAGGTGACAGCCAAGCCAATTAAATATGTGGTCAACACCCACACCCACCTGGACCATGCCCTTGGCAACTGTGTCTTTGCCAAACTGGGTGCTACGGTGATATCCCATGAGGCCGACCGGACTCTGCTTGCCAACAATGGGGCCGAAATCCTGAAAAATGCCGGCAACTATGGCTTGAAGCCTGAGGATATGGCCGGTACAGTGATTGTCGTACCAACACTGACCTTCAGCGACCGGTTCACCATATATCTGGGTGGAGAAGAGGTGCAGTTGATCCACACAGCGCCATCGCATACCGCAGGAAGCATTGTGGTATATCTCCCTGCTGAGAAGCTGCTATTCAGTGGCGACGTCCTCTTCACCGATTTCCATCCCTATCTGGCAGATGGCGATTTTGGTGGCTGGATCAAAACTATCGATAGCCTACTGACCATGGACATTGAACGCGTCGTCCCCGGTCACGGCCCCCTCTCGACCAAGAAGGATCTGCGTGAGATGAAGGAATATCTACTGCTGTTCGACAGTAAGGCGCGGGAACTGGCCACCGGCTCGCAGGATGCAGATACCATCGCCGCAAAATTGCTGAAAATCCTACCAAAACGTGCCATGGGCGAATGGATGGTTGGATATAATGTGAAGAGCCGCTATATCAAGGCGAAGTGATCAGGGTGCTTAAATAATGGCCTGTTGAAAATATATACTTTTTCATGATCACAGTATTAAATGTTCTGTTTGGATAGATACCTAACGATTGCGTTGGACAACTTCAAGAGAGGAATTCCATGAGTGACTTCGCAAATTTTGTGAAACCTCAACAAACAGATGAGCCAGAAGCCGAACTTGTCCAAGCTGCATCGGAATGTCTTGATCGCTTCACCGCTTTCTTCAACAAATGCGACGTAAATGGAATGGACAGTGAACTTCACTTTCCTCATGCCATGCTTTCCGGGTCGGAACGGCTTGATTGGGCACATGTAGGACAACACCCTGCCGACTTCTTTGATAATCTGCGCACATCAGGTTGGCATCACACTCGATATGAAGCAAAAGAACCAGTGCTAATATGCAAGGACAAGGTGCATTTTGTCGTCACATATTCGAGGAGAAATAATAGCGATGATGTATTGACCATGCATAAGAATCTTTGGATAGTCACGCGGATTTCCGGCAAATGGGGTATTTCCTTGCGTTCCTACTGAATGAAGGAAAGGTGTCTGAACAACCTGGAGAGGTCTTTCATTGAAAAGAAGACATCCGAGATAAAGACAATATTCCAACCAGAAAGAAGCACCTGCCCTAAAACCGGCAGGTGTTCTTCCACTACGTTATAAACAGAACCTAAAAAACTGAGTGTCCTTGAGTGGGCACGATTACTTATGAGGATAAAAACTATATGAATACTGATATCCACAGCCAGAAAATTCTGATCCTCGATTTCGGTTCCCAATACACCCAACTGATCGCCCGTCGTGTTCGCGAAGCCCATGTCTTCTGCGAGCTGCACCCGTTTGATATGGATCTTGCCGCGATACGCGCCTTTGCTCCCAGCGGGATTATTCTTTCGGGTGGCCCCTGTTCGGTCTATGACGAGGGTGCTCCTTCAGTGGCAGAGGAGCTGTTCGAACTTAGTGTGCCGGTGCTTGGAATCTGCTACGGCATGCAGCTGATGAGCCGCCATTTCGGTGGTGAGGTTGTGCCGGCCGGCAAACGCGAATTCGGCCACGCCGAACTGCTCTCTGTCGGGCAGCCGGGACCGCTTTTTGACGGTTTCTTTGTCGATGGTTCCAGCCCGGTCTGGATGAGCCACGGAGATCACGTTGCCCGCGTTCCTGACGGTTTTGAGGTAGTTGCCGAAACAGCCAACGCCCCGGTCTGTGCTATCCAGAATGTCAGCAGAAAACTCTACGGAGTGCAGTTTCATCCCGAGGTCAATCATACGCCACGCGGCGAACAGTTTATCGATACGTTTGTGCGGAAGGTCTGCGGTTGTAGCGGACAATGGACTCCCGGCCAGATTATCGAGGATTCCATTGAGCGCATCCGTTGCCAGGTCGGGAGTGATACCGTCATTCTCGGTCTCTCGGGTGGTGTTGACTCATCGGTTGCTGCAGCCCTCATTCATCGTGCCATCGGCGACCAGATGACCTGCGTCTTCGTTGATAACGGTCTGTTACGTCTGGGGGAGGGGGATCAGGTTATGGCGACCTTTGCCCAGAATCTGGGGGTCAAGGTAATCCGGGTCGATGCCGAAGAGCGCTTTTTGTCCGCGCTGGCCGGTGTCTCTGATCCTGAAAAGAAGCGCAAGATAATCGGCGGCCTGTTTGTTGACATTTTTGAAGAGCAGTCTAAGCTAATAGCTGATGCAAACTGGCTGGCTCAGGGTACCATCTATCCGGATGTCATCGAATCTGCCGGCGCAAAAACCGGTAAGGCCCATAATATAAAAAGCCATCACAATGTTGGCGGACTGCCGGATTATATGAAACTCAAGCTGCTGGAGCCGCTCAGGGAGCTGTTCAAGGATGAGGTGCGGGCCATAGGGGAAGAGCTCGGCCTGCCTCGCCAAATGGTCTGGCGTCACCCCTTTCCTGGGCCTGGTCTTGGTGTGCGGATCCTTGGCGAAGTGAAAAAGGAGTACTGCGATATCTTAAGGCGGGCTGATGCCATCTATATTGAGGAACTCTATGCCTCAGGGCATTATGACAAGATCAGCCAAGCCTTTGCGGTGTTCCTGCCGGTTAAGAGTGTCGGCGTCATGGGTGATGGCCGCACCTATGAGTATGTTGTTGCATTGCGGGCGGTGGAAACCAAGGATTTTATGACCGCCGGCTGGTACCCGATGCCGTATGAAGACCTGGCCCGCATCAGCGGCCGCATTATAAACGAGGTGAAGGGTATTAACAGGGTCGTCTACGATATTTCCAGTAAGCCCCCGGCAACAATTGAGTGGGAATAGCTTTGCTTTTCCGGGCCTATTTTCCGGGATACTCGGAAAATAGGCCCGATTACCACCATCAAAACTTCGCTAAACCGGCCGTGATCCATTCGATGTCACGCTATGTATACCTATTTCACACCTGTTCCTGGGAAAAATAGCTTGACAGAGTAAATGTCTCCATATACAACAGAGCAATCGGACCTAATTTGTCTTATGAAAGAAGGTATGCATGTTGTCACGGCCAAAACAGCTGTATCTTTTTTATCGAGATGGCTTCCGATCCATGGTCGTCGGGCGAACCCTATGGAAGATCATTGTCATAAAGCTGTTTATTATTTTTGCCGTCCTTAAGTTCTTTTTATTCCCCAATTATCTTCAAAATAATTTTAAGACCGAGCACGACCGGGCAGAGCATGTACTGGAAAATCTAACCAGAACTTCGCCAGGCCGTTGATGCTTACAGGCCTATATTCGTTTTATCAGGCAGTTATAAATCAAGACGGGACATGGTGTCGCCGTCATCACACACAAGGAGGGTATTTTGGGAGATCAAATTTTGACCACGGTGGATTGGGCCAGGGCGCAATTCGCACTGACCGCGATGTATCACTGGATTTTTGTGCCGTTGACTCTGGGGCTGTCCTTTCTCGTCGCTTTTTTTGAGTCGATCTACATCAAAACCGGCAACGAAGAATGGAAAAAACTGACCAAATTCTGGATGACGCTATTCGGCATCAACTTTGCCATCGGGGTGGCTACCGGCATCATTCTGGAATTTCAGTTCGGCACCAACTGGTCCAATTACTCCTGGATGGTTGGAGACATCTTCGGTGCGCCACTGGCTATCGAGGGGATTTTCGCCTTCTTTCTCGAGGCGACCTTCTTTGCCGTAATGTTTTTCGGCTGGCATAAGGTTTCTAAGGGCTTCCACCTTTTTTCTACCTGGATGGTGGCGGTTGGCTCCAACCTCTCGGCGGTCTGGATTCTGGTGGCAAACGGCTGGATGCAGTTTCCAACAGGCATGGCCTTTAATCCCGATAGGGCCCGCTTTGAAATGCAGAACTTTTGGGATGTTGCCCTTTCCCCGGTGGCGGTCCATAAGTTCACGCACACTACCAGCTCTGCATTTCTGCTCGCCTCCCTCTTCGTTGTGGGCATCTCCTCTCTCTTTCTGTTGCAGAAACGTCATCAGAAAATGGCCAAGCGCAGTATGGTGGTTGCCGCAGTATTCGGTTTCATCGCTTCAATCTTTGTCGCTTTTACCGGAGATGAGGCCGCCTTTAACGTGGCCCACAAGCAGCCGATGAAACTGGCAGCTATAGAAGGGTTATACGTAGGACAGGAAAAAGCTCCAATCATCGCTGTCGGTATCATCAACTCCAGTAAGAAACCGGGCGATGACCTGCCAGCATTCTATCAAGAAGTGAAAATCCCCGGCCTGCTTTCGCTTCTGGCCAATCGAGATGCCAACAGCTTTGTCCCCGGAATCAACGATCTGGTCTTTGGCAATGCACAGCGAAATATTATCGGCGCCGAACAGCGTATGGTCACCGGTAAGATCGCTGTTGCCGAATTGGCCCGTTACAAGTATGCAAAAGAAAAAGGGGATGAGGCAGCAGCAGCTACAGCTCTGACCCTTTTTAACCTGCACAAGGCTGATCTTGGCTACGGCTATCTGAACAGCCCGGCTCAGGCAGCTCCGCCTGTGGCAACTGTATTCTACAGCTTTCATGTCATGGTGGTGCTGGGTACCCTGTTCCCGCTGATCTTTTTGCTGGTCATCTATTTTGCCTTCAAGGGCACACTCGAGAACCAGCGCTTGTTGAATCTGGCATGTTTTGTTTCTATCTTTTTAGGCTATGTCGCGCAACAGGCTGGATGGGTCGTGGCTGAGGTAGGTCGGCAACCCTGGGCTATTCAGGGCCTATTGCCGGTGGGAGTGGCAAGCACCAACATTGCCACAAGCAACGTGCAGGCCACCTTTTTCATCTTCCTGACTCTGTTTACCGCACTGTTGCTTGCAGAGATTCGAATTATGGTAAAGCAAATCAAGATCGGACCGGAGGCTTAAGATATGATAGGAAACCTGGATCACTCAACCCTACAGCAACTCTGGTGGCTGATCACCTCCGTTGTCGGATCGCTTTTTCTCTTCCTGACCTTTGTTCAGGGGGGACAGACCCTGATTTTTACCACGGCAACCACCGAAGAGGAAAAATCACTGATTATTAATGCCATGGGACGCAAGTGGGAACTGACCTTCACCACCCTGGTGCTCTTCGGCGGCGCGCTGTTCGCAGCCTTCCCGCTGTTTTACGCCACCAGCTTCGGCGGAGCCTACTGGGTATGGATGCTCATCCTCTTTACCTTTATCCTTCAGGCTGTCAGTTATGAGTACCGCAAAAAACCGGACAATGCTCTCGGCGCGCGAACCTATGAAATTTTCATGTTCATCAACGGCAGTGTCGGGATACTCCTCATCGGCGCAGCGGTGGGCACCTTTTTCACCGGCTCCCGTTTCAGTCTGAACATGTACAACTCCGTGAGCTGGGGTACTCCGTTCCATGGATTGGAAGCTGCGCTCAATGTGTTCAATCTTTCCTTCGGTCTGTTTCTGGTGTTTCTGGCGCGGACCCTGGGAGCGATGTACATCGTCAACCACGTTGACCATGAGGCTCTGGTCAAGCGGGCCCGTAAGGCAACCCTGATTAATCTTGTCTGGGCTCTCCCTTTTCTGCTGGTCATCCTGTATAGCCTTGTCACCATGGATGGTTTTGCCGTTGATCAGGCTACTGGCAAAATATTCATGGAGAAGGGCAAGTATCTCCACAATCTGCTGGGGATGCCTGCCGTACTGATTATGCTGTTGGGGGGGCTCGGTTCTGTGATTTATGGCGTCGTCGCCACCGCCTTCCTCAGCAAGAACAGCGGTATCTGGTTTGGTGGATTCGGCACCGTGCTGGTAGGGTTGGCCATATTTTTCCTGGCCGGCTACAACAACACCGCTTTTTATCCGTCTCTGACTGACCTGCAATCAAGCCTCACCATCTACAATGCATCAAGCAGCAAGTATACCCTCACGGTCATGAGTTATGTGGCCCTGGCTGTGCCCTTTGTTCTTGGGTACATTGCCTATGTCTGGAAGCTGATGGATGCGAAAAAGCTGACCCTGGCTGAGATAGCCGGCGAAGATGCCAACGAAATGTACTAAATCAATAAAAGGAGTTTGGCCATGAATACAATTCTTCTCGTAAGTTGGTTGCTGGTGCTGGTTATCTCGTACCAAGGTGCCATTGTTGTTCTTAAAAAAACCGATCTGCTGTAATCGGCAGTGATCATGGTCGTCCAGGGAGGTGCAGGAGAATATCCTGCGCCTCCCTTTTTAATAAAACTATCTATCGCTAATCCTCTTCAGACCCGTCCATACTGCTTAAATCAACCACTCTGACTATTAAACCGACACCCCTGTATTCTCCCGTATTTATCAACGATGTTCCCGGCTGTACCTGAATGATGTACCGACAGTAGTGATAAAGTTACCAATGAACTGGTATCCTCATGTATATTTGGACTGCTGGAAGTAACCAGCTTTATCAATTACAAGGAGTTTTCCGCCAATGATATGCCCATATTGCAAAGAGACGATACTGGATGGAGCAATAAAATGCCGCCACTGCGGGTCAATGCTCAATCTCGGCCATTCCTCCGGGATGGACAGTGATGTCATCACCACAGACGAGATACGTGCTTTTGTCGGAGATACTGCTCATTACTATACCTACGCTTTTTCAAAATTTTCTCTGTCCGGGGTAGAAAAGTTCTGTCCAACATGGAATTGGTCAGCCTTCGGCTTTACTTTTATCTGGATGTTATACCGAAAAATGTATGTTCAATCATTTATTACCTTTGTTGTCTTTTGTATTCCCGGATTAAACATCTTCCTGCATATTTTTGTCGGAGTTGTGGGGAACTATCTCTATTACAGGCATGTAAAAGAGAAAATACTTGAAATACGAGGCGTACAATCGTCACAAAATGTTTATCCAGTACTTCAAGAAGTCGGCGGTGTAAATCGTTGGGTAATCTCATTTGGGATTATCGTCAGTATCATTGTGCTGCTACTCTTCCTACTCTTCTTTGCCTCAATTACTGCATTCATGGGGCAACAGATTACAAAGATTACAATTTAATTGAGGTGATCAAAGCGTAAATCACCAATGGACGCGCCTGTCCATGTCGCAGAAGAGAATAATCAACTGACAAGTCAGGCATTCATGGCTGTAAGGTCTTCAGTAGTTAAATAATTGTACCCGATGGATAATCATGCTATATAAAAAAGGATGAATTATGGCACGAAAATAAAGAATTTTACTCGTATGATATTTGTGTAATATCAGTACGTTAAGACGTATGTTTGATTCGTGTGTTGAATATCACCATAATCATATATTATTTTCAGGAGGGTATCGGTTTGGCTGCTATTTCGTTTGAAGAGATCATGTTTACTATCATGTCCGCTACTCAGGATACGTTCAAAAGCTACATGAACATCGACCTGCTGGCCGGCAAGGTTGAGAAAAAGGTCGAACCGGTTGATTCAGATGTGACCGGGATCGTCGGTATTGCCGGTGACCGGGTTGGTTACATCATTATTGCCACCGACAAATCAAGTGCCCAGTGTGTTGCCAAAGAGCTGCTGATGGTTGATGAAGCGGATGACGAGTGCATTCGTGATGCCATGGGGGAGCTGGCAAACAATATTGCCGGGGTGTTTAAAACCAAATATCACGAACAGTACGGCAGTGTTGCACTTGGCCTGCCGCTGGTGATCTCGGGCCAACTGCGGGCAATCTCTGAACCTCCAGGTGCAAATGAGTCATCGAGCATTAATGTCCAGTGCAAAGGGGTGACAATACCTTTTAAGACGGTCGATGGCGCGATTTCGATTACCGTCATGGTGTATATGTAGTCCCATGAACGCGCTACTGGATCGTTATGGTGCATTGTTAGGTGAGGTGGACGCGTGGTTTCAGCGCTGCTTTGAGCAGTACCCGGAGCTTATTGCATGTCACAATGGCTGCTCTGCCTGCTGCCGTGGCCTCTTTGATATTACTCTGCTGGATGCATTCTATCTCAGGCGCGGCTTTGACAGGCTTCCCGAATCACTACGGACAAAAATTGGTGCGGCGGCATCCCACCGCCTGGAGCTACTGTCGCGCGTGAATCCAAATTTTGTTGAACCCTGGCTGTTGAACGGGATTCCTGAGGATGATTGGGATGCGCTTATGCCGGAGGAGGATGAAACACCCTGTCTGCTGCTGTCAGAAAACGGTGGATGTCTGATCTATGACTATCGCCCGATGACCTGTCGTCTGAATGGTATCCCTTTGATTGATGTTTCCGGGGAAGAGTTGTTTGACGAGTGGTGTACCCTGAACTTTACTGAATCAGACCCGCGTCGTCTCGCCGGTCTGCGCTTCGGCTTCACAGAATTGTTTACCCGGGAGCTGCTCCTTTTTCGGGAGCTTGTCAATAACCTGACCGGCATCGACCGCACTGAGGTCGATCTGTTTATACCGGCAGCAATTGTTATGGATGATAAAATAATTATACCTGCCGTTACGGCGTTAAACCATTAATCCAGCGCAACAATAAAGTTACCGGGGAATCCTTTGTCGTCAAACGTTGCCTGAGCAGATTGTGCTGCACGCAAAGAGGAATAGTGCCCTAACCGAACCCGATGAAACGTGATTCCTGCCACAATTGCTTCCTGTACGTCCGCCGCGCCGTATTTTCTTCTCAGCTCATCTGCATAGCGATGTGCGTTCGCCTTGTTTTTGAGCGCGGCAACCTGTAGTGCAAAACGTCCGTTGTCATAACTGACCGGGGCACGGTACTGGGCCTCGCCGCTCGTATGGTCAATTTTGTAGCCGAGAGCCGTTACTGTGACCGCGGCCACACCTTCCTGAAGCATTTCCAGCTGGCGTGCGGCCCCTTCCGAAAGGTCTATGATACGTTCTCGAACAAACGGACCGCGATCGTTTATACGCACAATAATTTCCCTGCCGCTGCGCTTGTGTCGTACGTTCACATATACACCGAGTGGCAGTGTTTTGTGGGCAGCGGTCATCGCGTTCATATCAAACGGTTCTCCGCTACTGGTTTTACGGCCATGAAAATCTCGTCCATAGCTGCTGGCGATACCCTCCTGCACGAAACCTTCATGGCTGGAAAGCGGTTCATAGCGTTTGCCGGCAACGGTGTATGGCTTTTGCCCCGGTTTTTGCCGGGAGTACGGTGTCTGATCCTGCGGTGAATAGGCGCGCTGTTGGGCGGCACATGCGGACATAAGAAGTATGAACAGTGCAACCGATAGAAACCGAACCGTGCGAATACGAGTTGTCATGCGATATTTGCCACTCTGGTATACTCCGTTTATGGTATAGCCCCGTTGTGTATTGTCGGAAGTACACCGTTCAATAGCATGAAAACAGACATCGGTAAATATGTTCTGTGTATGGGCTGGATCGATGCAGGAGTATTTATATCGACAAGAGCGGTCGGGTGCTGCTGAATCAGGAACAATCGAAAGAGGATGAGCGATATGTCAAGTTCTTTGCCGTTTAATACAACCATGATCCAGAGCTTGTTCACACCGCTTCCTCCTGAACATAATCCGGATGAGACTTCCGGGTTCCTGGCTGTTCTGCAGGGGTATTCCCTTCTGGTGCTTGCTGGTGCCCAGCAGGCGCTGCTCCAGGACGGATCGCTGCCGGCGAGCATTGTTCCGGAAACGGAGCCGTTGAAGATCGGCCTCTGGCAGGGGGAGCCGCTGCGGGTAGCGCGTATCGCCTTGGATACCATACTGCCGGTGGAGTATGAAGCGCTTCCGTTTCAGGGGCCGGACATCCGGCTGGACAACACTCTGGCAACCATCGCCGGCCGGGCCGCTCAGATTTTGCATTGGGAGCGGCGCAGCCGTTTCTGCTCACACTGCGGCGGTCTGTTGACCCGGATTCCGGCCAGCTGGGGCAAGCGTTGCCCGTCGTGTGGTGAAGACCATTTTCCTCATATTCACCCCTGCATCATCGTTCTGGTCAGGCACGGTGCCGAACTGCTGCTGATCCGCAATGCCGCCTGGAATACGGGGCGGTTTAGTCTGGTGGCAGGTTTTGTTGATTTCGGCGAATCGCTGGAGGAGTGTGTTCAGCGGGAGGTGCGTGAGGAGGCCGGGATAGAGGTGGCCAATATCCGCTATGTAGGGAGCCAGTGCTGGCCCTTTCCCAGCCAACAGATGATCGGGTTTCTGGCCGACTATGCCGGTGGGGCAGTCAGGCCCGACGGCGTAGAAGTTGTCGAGGCTGGCTGGTTTTCTGCAGATGCCCTTCCACAGTCACCGGGCGGCAAACGGAGTATCTCCCGTTGGATTATGGATACCTACGGGGGTGAATTCTCTGTTTGACGTTTAGGTCTGGCGTTAATATTATTTTATATATGTGGAGTCCATATGCAGTCACTGATCGAACAGCAGCAAGTACTGGATATGATTACTATTCAGGGTGAGACTGATCTAGACAACCTTGGGTATAGCAAAGAGTAGATCAATAAACTTAAACAACGTGACGCTGCCGATTTACTGCATACTGGTACGAAGGCAGAACCATATAACGGCCGAGAATAAAAGGATTAATTGGTGGATGCTGGACAGATTAAAATATGTGGCCTGTTAAGCGTGAACTGAGAACCTTCAAGCTGTGGTTCGATGTTGAGTATCATTCTGTTGTAGAGGACTTTGTTGATGGAGAGCTTATAGACGAGGAATAGTAATATGACAGAGTCACAATCCCTTCTCAGCCAAGCGAGAAGTGCAGTAACAACACTATTGCGACAGTACCGACATGGTTCATATCGAATTATCATAGATCCAGAAGAAAAAGTTTCGTTGTGGGCGATTGAAGGTAGCCCGAATGCACCATTTACAATATCATTCACTTACAAAGGTCGTGTTTTTAATAAGGTAGATGATGTGCCCGACCTCGTATTGAAAGCCTTCATCGACTATGTGAGAAAGTATGCTCGATAAATCTGATAGCGGATCACTGGTAAAAACACCTCTTTTTTAATAAATGTTTGAAAGCACATTTAACATTTGTAAATTTGAACTAATATCACTATATATTGGCAACTTACAAAAATGGATTAGGTGGGGAGAATATGACCAAAGCTTGTAGTAAAGATCCACAACGATCTGGAAATTGCAAAGAAAGAAGCGTCAGATCATTTGGAATCTATTTTTTCCATAATGAATGATACTCTTGCATCTGGTGAAGATATCAAGATTTCTGGCTTTGGGAAATTTGAGGTCAAACAGAAGAAGGATCGCAAAGGAAGAAACCCTGCTACTGGTGGGGCAATAATTATTGAAGCTCGTAAGATATTGACGCTCAAAACAAGTCTAAAACTGAAATTTGAGATCAACGGATAGCATAATATGCCTCTACCAGAAATAGAACTACATCGTGTAAATAAGCTGTTCTCCAAATTCTGCGATCAGCGCATACCACCAGATGCAAGAGATCAAATCAGATTGCTCTACAATATTACGGGTAATAATGTGATTCTGATAGAGTCACGCCCATATTACGATGATCCTAGCAAATGGACAGGAATGCCAGTGGCGCAGTTTGATTATAGCGAGTCAACCAAAACGTGGAGCCTGTTCGGTTACAATAGAAACGATAAACGGTTGCCGTACTCTAAAGGTACGTTGGAGAAGTTGATCCAAGAGATTGATAAAGATTCAGCTGGTATATTCTGGGGATAGGTTCGAAGATATGAATCCAGTAAAAGAAGCGACAAATGCAATCAATGAACTGCTGGGAATGGTAGGTGAAGAACCTATTACCATGCCAAAAGAAGGTTCAACTAAACAAAGATTGGAAACTCTTTTTGAGATATATACTGACAGGCTGATATCAAAGAATCCTCAATACAAAAAATTTAATAATAAAAATGAAATACCTGATTTGGCTGTAATGTATCTAAAAAAAATGCTCAATGAGCAGGAGAGTAAGAAATGAATGAAAATGAATCCCAAGAAATTAGAATTGAAGAAATACTTGGAGAAGGCAATCTCAAGGTTTCTGTTGATTCTTTGCAGATATTCCGAGACTATATCCAAAAAAACATCTCATTTCCTTGCGATTTAACTGGTAGGGAAGATTTTCTTTGGGAAGAATTCTATGTATTTGGCCCTGGTGATAAAAATGAATATGCTGAACTGAAAAAGACCCAACCTTCATTCACTGACACCTATACATTCATGTCATTTGATGACCAGAAAGAGGATAGGGATGGATTGATGGTGAAGGTAAAGCGGTTATCTGATCATAGCCAGTTTGTATTACCGCTTGCTGATTTGAAGGTAATTGAAAATAGCACCCCGAATCATCAATTGGTTCATGACTACGCTGTCTGGTTTATAAACTATTTAAAGTTGAGATATTAAGACGTTATCTAGTCAGATATCGACTTTACAATATTATACACATTAGTTACATCACTTATATTTAGTAATAATAACTTATCATGGAAAAGTACAGATGCATCAGTGGTATTTGTTACTTCTTTTTCCTGCATAATATAATGGTGCATTTTACACGACAATCTTACCGCAGCGACTAAATGGTCATTTGTCCCACATTTCCAACTGTTAGTCATATGTCGTTCAACTGAATTTAAATATATATCAGGAATATTAAAATGCTGCAGTACTCTTATACCCATCGGTATATTAATTTTTTCGATAATTTCATCTATCATATCATCATCAAGCAATATCCCGGATTCTATTAAACTATCCATTGATTTTAATAAATACAATTTACCAATATCATGGAATAATCCAGCTAAGTAAACTTCATCAGCATCTATTTCGAGTTGTTTGTTATCATGACAAATCTGTACTACTAGAAGTGCACTAGTAATAGCAACAGTATGACTATGATGCCAAACATTTTTTAAGTGTGCATTTATAGAAGGATTAACGGATTTGCTAGTTGCCATACTAGCTGTAAATGCGAGATTAACAACCTGTTGTGATCCTAGTCTAACAATAGCATTCTTAATTGTAGTAATTGGTGCTTTACCAGAATTGCAGGTCAAGTTAGCTTGTTTAAGCATTTCTGCGGATAATGCTGTGTCTTGATTTACTAATACTATTGCCTCTTCAATCCTATATGAGTGGTCATTCCTCATTTGCAGCAACCGCAATGCCACTTCATGAAAAACTGGTATATCAATTGGTTGAGAAAGCAATAGTTTCAATAGTATCTGTTTTTGGTCTATAAGTTCCATCACAACAGCCCCTTGCTAGTCTGCTAGATTATTTCAAATCAGGTCATCTGCTCCGACACAATATCAATGGACAGCCCCAACTGCATCGGATAGATCCCACATTGTATCCTGCCAGTGGCTGATAAATCCATTTACATGACACTCTGGACACCACCAGATAATAACGCCTGTATCTGGATCAGTACCACCTTGTATAATCCCCTTACACGGTTTCCTCTTTGGTCTGCATCTACATTTCACATTGAATTCTTCTGGTACTGGTTGTGGATGAGAGATCATAGAAATTATTGATGTCAGATATTCAGCAAAACGAAGTCCTGCACCAAATTCAATGGCTATCTCACCTTCATCATCAAGGTAATGCGTTATATCTGTTATGTATGTTTCTGCCACTGGATTCCTATCCTTTGGATATCAATAGTTTATGGCTCGTTAGCTGAATATGTGCAAGCACAGTGGTTATGGTAGTTTGCCAAGAGTATGACCCAGCCGATCAATCATGGATAATTCATGGCCAACGCATCGAATAATCCTGATGGATTATCACGCCTTGAATCGCTCCATTTCATCCTGCAGTACATCAATTTGGCGGGCAAGTTTAACCAGAACTTCATCCATTACCAGGGTTGAGGTAACATGCACATCGGTCGATTCCTCGAAATCCTTCAGTGATTCCCCGATCCTTCCGGCGCTGGTAGTCTGGAGTATGGACGCTTCACAAATTCCCGCCACCATGATATTGATTTCTTCATTGGCGTTAACAACCTGGGAAGCTGAATTCTTATGGGTACTGATTGAATGCATAACCTCCCGGGTGAGATTTCTCATGCGTTCGACCGCCGATGTTATCAACTCGCTGCCGTTGCTCTGCTCCTGCGTCGCGCGAGCGATCTGTTCCACCATTTCGGCAACATTATCCATTGCCAGCCTCATGACTTTGCTTGCTTCCGCCTGGCTAGCCGCAGTAGTGTTGATTTCCATCATCTGGCTGCTGGCGGCCTGAATACCGTCAACAATCTTGAGGAGAGCCTCGCCGGATCGTTGCGATAGCGCACTTCCTTCGGAAATACGTTTTTCGGAAAGTGCGATGGCCTTTACCGCCCGTTCCGTATCCTCCCTGACCCCTAATATTATCTCGGATATCTCTCTGGTGTTATTTCCGGTCCGCTTCGCCAGATTTTTGATTTCTACGGCGACCACCGAAAAACTTTTGCCACGTTCTCCGGCCTGTGCGGCGATTATTGATGCGTTGAGAGCCAGAAGATTGGTCTGTTCGGCTACCTCATCGATGACAGAGAGGATCGTGCCGATATTTGCCACCCTTTTGGACAGATTCTCAATGGCGTCGAAGGTGATGGCTGATGATGATCGTATCTCGTTGATACCGGAAATCGTTGCATCGACCGCCTTCCATCCTTGTTCGGCATCATTTTTGACCGCCTCGGCTATGCGGGAAGTATCGGCAGCCTGGGACCCGATCTGTTTGATGGCGTAGTCCATCTCTATGACAAGCGATGCAGTTTTAGCGGTGTCTGTCGCGAGGATGGCGGCATTTTCCTCGATTTGACGTACGGACGACGCCATTTCAACAATTGATGAGCTGACCTCTTCAACCGAAAGGACGAGAAATTCCAGTTGTAGCGTGCTTGATTCAAGGCTTTGCGTCATGCCGGTCATAGATGAGGTGTTGCTTGAAGACAGACTGGACATGGTGACGACGGAATCGGAGATATCCGTGATGGAACGGTTGATTTCCCGTATCGCCGTGGAAGTCCGCTTGAGGCCCTCAGATTGTATGGCGGCCGATGAAACACCTTTTTCGGAGAGTTGCCTGATGGTCCCGGAGATGTTCCTGAGTTCATGGAGCGATGAATGTACCTTGGTGATCGCCCCGGCCAACCGCTCCATCATGGAGTTGAAGTTTTCGGCCAGCAGGGACATCTCCGATTCACCCATGAAACTGACCCGTTCCGTCAACTCTCCCTCGGCCGCCCTGTTCATTGCGCTGGCGATCTGCCTGATGCGGACAACCAGTTTGCGGGCAAGGAGAATCCAGATGACCGCCACCATGAAGATTATGTTTAACGTGTAGAGGAGTGCGAGGAAAGCTCGATTGGGAGCTTCCAGCCATAGTGTCGCAAATACGCCGATCAGGGAAAGTATAATCCCAAGCACAAGAAGCGTCCGGATAAGGTTTGTCCCTGTTTTCAGCTTCTTCACGCAGTATTCCTCCTACGAAATTGAAATGAGCGTCTGTAAGTGGTCACGGATGGTCATGCTACATATGATTGAAAACGATGCACCGCAATATTACCTATTCTGCGATTGTAACCAAGTAAATAATGGTGCTGTACACAAATTTGTGCATAGTAACTCCCTTATTGTCGATTCTGCTTTACAAAATACAGTGTACCACCCGCCAAAAGCTCCTGACGCTGACGGTCAGAGACCTCCAGCAATGTTGTGATCTCACGGCCGTTAAAAAAATTGCTGAGAAAGGCGGTCAATACTATGACGGCATGCTGCCGGTGCTGACCTGCTGATTTTGCTGTTTTCTGGGCCGTATCCCTGTTTGAAATACTGCCAGAGTGAATTGAACCAGCAACAAATGTAACATTGTGCAACAAACTTCACTTCGCTAATTATCCATCAATATCTGACAATAGCTCAGCTTCTCACGAAAGTACCGCACTATTTGTAACATCCACTGCTGTTCAGTAACCAGCACATGCCATCGTAACATGCCGATATAACGTTCGATTTACTTTTTTAAATTGGCTCGGATTCTGCTTCGCTTTCTATGGTTAACCATATCGCCACATACTACGGCACAGGAGGATAACATGAAGAAAAGGAAACAAACTTTTGGCGTCACTGTTGACCGGGGCATTGTGCATACTCGCATGCTCTGTCAATGAACGTACTGCAACAGCTGCCGATAAAAAAACTGGCGAAGCCGAATTCAACGAATATTGCGCTGCATGCCATGCCGACGGCGGCAATATCATCAAGGCCGACAAGACTCTTTCGCGCCAGGACCGCGAAAAATATGGCGTCAAGAGCGCCAAGGATATCGTAAGGCTTATGCGCAAGCCTGGAGCAGGGATGACCGCATTTGATAAAAAGACGATATCAGACAAAAAGGCAAAGGCGATAGCCGACTACATCATAAAGACGTACAAGTAACGGATTGCGGCCTTACTTGCATATCCGGAGTTATACATTTCATCAGCAAAGAGAGGAAAATTATCTGGATAGAGTACGTCGAATCAAACCGATACAGGATTATGAGCAGTTTGCTGCAAGTGGATGAGCTGCGAGGTTGTGTTGAATCGGTTTGTTTGATGCTGGTTGGAAAGGAGTTTGACCATGAGCACAATCAATTACGATAAGGTTTGTTACCGTACAGAACAGCAGGAGGAGAGTGTTGCCCTGCGCAATCTCAAGACCGGTCAGATCGGATACACCTTCGGATGCACAAGAGAAGGGGAAACCGTCCAGGTCAAGCTTGCTAACGGCGAACTGGACACCTGGAGCCGGGATGAATGCACAGAAGTCGTCTCGGAGTCACTGCCATAGATGCCATACATAGGGCGCACGTATCGGCAAAACCCAGCCAGAATTGGGTGGAGTGAAGCATGGTAACATATGTTGTCACCTGCAACTACTGTGGCACAGCCAACAGGGTCCCGGCTGCAAAAGAGGGTATAAGCGGGCGTTGCGGCAACTGCCACAAAGAGCTGCCGCTATTGTACTGTCGGCCGCAGCAGCTTAATGAGCGCACGTTCGACACATTCATCAAAAGCTACGACGGTCCGGTGCTGGCCGAATTCTGAGCGCCTTGGTGTCCACACTGCAGATCATTAGAACCTGCGGTGCGAAAGGTGGCCGAGATACTGGCTGGTACAGCGGCCGTGATACAGGTCAACACCCAGGATGATCCGGGTCTGGCGAGCCGTTTTGGGGTACGCGGTATTCCGTTACTATGCTTGCTCAGAAATGGCACGGTTGTGGATCAGCTTTCCGGCGCCCAGAGCAGCGAGGCGATCGTTTCCTGGTTCCGTCGTCACCGTTGATATCCACTTGACGGCCTGATGGTATTAAAAGTATTGTTATTACATAACAGACTGTTATGTAATAAACAGTAAAGTCTTGCTTTAGTAAATTATACATTACTTTCTGCAGGTATATGGCAGAAAATAACTCCGTTAACGCACGCACCCCGTTTTAAATGCTCTGCTTTGGATTACACAATATGAAAGTTTGCATGGATAATCTTCTGCAGCTCTTCGATCTTTATCATGGCGTGGCGTATCTGTTCACGCTCTGTGGCTGAAAGTTGATAGGGATTGAGGTGATGCGAATCGTTCTGAATTCCTTTGAGGGCTTTTACCTGTATCAGTATTCGCTGTCTGGTGAGAACGTGATACGCATTGATGAGATCGCCTGCAAAGGACGAAGAAAAACTCCCTTCCGCTTCCAGCAGCGAAATACGCTCCAGCGTGCTCGTCGCAGGAATACTCTGGTTGATGGCCAGGATACGGACATTCATAACGAGCGGAGCCCAGGCCAGCAATTTTACATTAAATTCACCTTTATGTTCACCGCTTCCCTCGGTCCAGATGCGTTTCATGAAGCCGAGAGCCAGTTTCATCTCCGTTGCAGCCTTTGCCATCCCCCATAGAACCTGAAAATAGTCCCGTTCCATATCTCTGATCATTTCGATCAATTCAGACGCCAACCCCAGATCACCACCTACATACCGGGCATCAGACATTACGATCAGATCCATGACGTTCTTGCCGATGTCCTCAACTTCGTATCTGACAATAGAAAAGAGGCGCTTGCGCCACTGACTGAACGAACCGCGCCAGGTCTGATTGGTCGGCATGATGTCCCCCGTGCAGCGCATGAAACCGGCCTCTTCCAGTCTGTCAACCAAACGGGTTGAAAATTCTACAAAGTAGCCATCAGCCGCCTCACCGCCGCCATCGCCATAAACAATCAGGTTGTCCTGATCTGTAATAAGAGTCTGCTCTTTTCGGCCGTCACTGCCCATACTGATAAGAGCAAAAGATACCGGCGGGCGCACGAATCCGGCTGCATCCATATCGGCGATAACCGTATCCATGACCCGAGCGGACAGGAGATCTCGATATTCTGTGCATGACCGGTGCAATTCATTTACAGAGGGAACCAGCAGGAAACGTTCCAGTTCGATCTGGTTGAGGCTTTCATGAATTGTTTTGAGCGGTGGACCCTCTGTACGCTCGATTGACGCAACAAGATGTTCTTTTTTGCATCTCCAGTCGACAATACGGTTGTGGTCCGCTCTCACCGCCACCGAAATCATCTGCAGGAACGGTTCAATATCTTCAATCCGGCAATATCGCGTGATATCTGTCAGATCGGGTAATTCCGGGGGAGTGGGGTATATGGCCACGCTCATATCTTTTTAACTCCACATTGAATAGGGAACTGGACGAAGCCCGAATTGACTATACCACAACCTATCGATTAACTTGATGTCTTTCGTTGTCTTTTTTATTCAGGGCTAAATGAAATGAGTGACTCCCTGTTACGCTTGGCGCAGGTAACTCGGGATGAGATCGTTTTTCGTCATGGGGGTCGAATCTGGGCCGAAGCCGGAATCGGGGCAAGCTTCTTTTATACTCTGGCCGTAGGTAGCTATAACCCTCCCCATCCTCCACTCCGTTTTCCCGCTTGACTCGCATGTCTGCCCGTGTTATCAGAAAAACCCGTAAATACGTGCGGTTATGTTATCATTCTGTTTCAGTATACTGAACATTATTTGATTGGAGGTTGTCATGTCCCAACAACTCACTCACACCGTCGGCGGCCTGCTGGACGATATGGCTCGCCGTTACCCTGATAACGAGGCGCTGGTCTACCCGGAGCGCGGTCTGCGCTACAGCTACAAACAGTTCAACGATGCCTGCCGCCAGATAGCCAAGGGGTTGCTGCGTCTTGGTATTAAAAAAGGGGATAACATAGCAATCTGGGCCTACAACGTCCCTGAATGGGTACTCCTGCAATTTGCATCAGCTAAAATCGGTGCCGTCCTCGTCACTGTCAATACCAGCTACAAATCAGCCGAACTCGAATATATCCTGGGCCAATCTGACTCCACATCGCTCTTTATGGTCGGCTCCTTCAAAGACACCAACTACGTCGAAACTCTTGCCGGCGTCGTTCCTGAACTGGCGTCATCCGAACCGGGCAAGCTCAACTCCCTCAAACTGCCATATCTGAAGAACATCATCTTCATCGGCCAGGAAACCCCCGCCGGCATGCTTAACTTCGACCGCATCATCCAGATGGGGAAGGAGGTGCCGGACTCTGAGCTGGCCGCCATCGAGGCAACCCTCGACTGTTTTGATACCATCAATATGCAATACACCTCCGGCACCACCGGCTTTCCCAAGGGGGTAATGTTGACCCACTACAACTTGGTGAACAACGGATTCCAGATCGGTGAATGTATGAAATTTACCGAGCGTGATCGGCTCTGTATTCCGGTGCCTTTTTTCCACTGCTTTGGCTGTGTGCTCGGAGTGATGGTCTGTGTTACTCATGGTTCTACCATGGTACCGGTGGAGATATTCGATCCGCTGAAGGTGCTGCAGACCATAGAAAAGGAGAAATGCACGGCTGTCCATGGCGTCCCTACTATGTTTATAGCCGAACTGGAACATCCGGCGTTTGCACAGTTCGATCTCTCCAGTATGCGGACCGGGATTATGGCCGGTTCAGTCTGCCCGATCGAGGTGATGAAACGTGCCGTCAATGACATGCATGTCACCGAAATCACCAGTGTCTATGGACAAACCGAGGCCTCACCGGGCATTACCCAGACCCGTACCGATGATGCCATTGAACTACGGGTAGCGACGGTAGGTCGTGCTCTTCCAGGCGCCGAGGTGAAAATTGTCGATATCGAAACCGGAGCAACTCTGCCTCCGGGGAAGCAGGGGGAACTCTGCGCCCGTGGCTACATGGTAATGAAGGGGTATTACAAGATGCCGGAGGAAACAGCAAATGTGATTGATGCTGACGGGTGGCTTCACACCGGCGACCTGGCTATTATGGACGAAAACGGCTACTGCAAAATAACCGGGCGCATCAAACAGATGATCATTCGTGGCGGCGAAAACATCTACCCGCGCGAAATAGAAGAATTCCTCTACACTCACCCAAAAGTCTCCGACATTCAGGTATATGGCATCCCCGACAGAAAATACGGAGAACAGGTCATGGCCGCCATCATCCTCAAAAAAGGGGTGCACATGACTGAAGAAGAGGTCCGTGATTTCTGCCGCGACAAGATTGCCAACTACAAGATACCCAAATTCGTCAAATTCGTTGACGGGTACCCAATGACCGCCTCCGGCAAGATTCAGAAATTCAAAATGAGGGAAATGGCGATCAAGGAGCTGCAGTTGGAGGATATGGGCGAAACGACATAGATACAGATTCAACATTTCTTTCGTTATGGCTCTTTGAGGCTTTAGAACCTCAAAGAGCCGCCGGAACCCTGATAACAGGATGATTTTACCATGCTGAAAAAAAATGTTGTTGCAGTTAAGAACACGTATCAGACCGAATACCCTTCCAATTATGTCGTTATCAAAATCAATACCGCCTGAAAACAATCCCACTTAGTCCTGTTCGCTCCCCCCTGGTTACTTCGACCCTGTTTGCAAATATGCAAAAATCAAAAAACCATTTGCAGGTATGCAAACAGGCGTATTTGCTACCTACGCGCTCATAACTATTTGAAACTATAGTATAAGTTGGCATATATGCGCCTCTGGTTGGCGGTAAAACGGTGCCGCAGATTGATATTGTTTTGCATATTTGCAAATGCATGTTTTTGAATCAAGAAAGCGAATGCATGTAACATACTGTAATTACATCAATAAAACCTATGACGACTGTTTGGCACAGCATGTGCTGTATACATGTATGAACAGGGTCAATTGAGGAAAAAATGCTATCTGAAACTATCTGCCCATTTTACGGAAAGAACGATGATCAGTGCGATGTCGGTTGCGGGTATATATCCCCGCATGACGTCAACATGATTATTCGCTACTGTAGTGGGCGTCATCTTCAGTGTATCAAATACCTCGAACTGTCGGACCGTTTTCCAACAGAAGAGTCAATGCTGCGCAGAAATGTATTAGTACAACAATACTAGGTAACGTGGAGAACATCATGCTGTATAACCTCACACTCAATTTCAGTCACGTACCTCTTGTACAGGCCGTAATAATCAGCACACTATTTGTTGTACTACTAATTGCTAAGGAGAGAAGAGATGAGCGAAAGAGAGCTTGAATTATTGGCACGGATTGAGGATCTTGAACGTCATACCTGGCGCAACAGCGCTATTCTGAGGTCGGTAGCTATGGTGGCCTTTACGGCGATCATCGGCATTGTCATCGCCTCCGGCGTTGTTGGTGGCGGACGCGGCAGTCACTGGTCCGGTCCGGCCTGGAACACCATGTGGCTGTACGGGCTTTTTGCCGCTAACGCGGTTTCGATGTTCTGGACAACGCACAAAGAATAGGGACCAGCTGTTTCTTTTGCAATCCCGTAACCTATTTAAGACACTTATTTATAGAGGGAGTTACAAAATGCCGATGAAAATTTCCAATGCCATTCTGCTACTGCTTGCTTGCGTCATCGCTGCCGGTTTCAGCATGCAGATCTTCGTAGGTCTCGATGAAATGATGGGAGATCAGTACTGGGTGATCGATTCCAGCCAGGGTGATAATGGATGGTATGCCATGGGGCTGTTGCCGCATGTCAACAAGGTGCCCAAGGATGTTGTTAAAGCTGCAAATACCGATGCAGATCCAAAAAATAATTATATTATTTATGCCCAGAGCGGTGACTTTGCCGGTAAATCGACGTACGGAATTACATTCGGAATTCCGCTGATCATGTTCCTGATTTGGTTTGCCTTTATCATCGGCTTTCCTGACAAGGTTGACCCGTACCTGCTTCCACGCCGGTTGTTCACCGTTGCGGTTATCATCGGTTGTTCTATTATTGCCAACCTCTTCCTGATGCGAATTGCCGGGGACTTTGCCAGGGATCCGATGTCACGCATCGCCAACGTAGCCGGTAATCATGCTTCACTGCTGTTTCATAATGCCGGCATCTGGTTTGCGATACTATTTTCTGCCCTTGGAACACACAGTCACTCCTTCAAAGAAGTTCAGGCACCTGATAGCCGTAACTGGCAGACTCAGGCAAATGAGAAGTTTAACTGGATGTTTACCCTCCTCGGAATTGTCACGGTTCTGGAAGTGGTGCTCGTAAAAAACAAGCTGGCTCTCCCCGATGCAGCAGTTGATTATTCCGTCTGGATTATCTGGGTTGTCATATTTATGCGGATGTATGGCTTCTCTCCGAAATATTGGGTCAAGCGCCCTGTCGGCATTGCCATCATGGTTGTCGGAACCTTGTTGACACTGCCACTGTTTTATATACTGGAGCGTGTCACCGGTACGTATGGAGCTGGATTCGCCTCACCAATTCTGGCCAAGGCGTTGGGTGCCGAGAATCAGAATGTTGGCCTCTCGCTGATGGTTTCAATCTATCTCGTCTTCTGGATGGAGTTTGCCACAGCTATCCGTATGAATGGCCCACTCAAGGCTGCAGTCGCACGAAAATAACAGTAATTACAGACCATAAAGCCTGATGTTATACAGAGAAAGCCCGGGGTTACCCTCGGGCTTTCTCTGTCTGCAGTTTATTTCCGGGACGAAATTAGGCGATCAGTAATCTTCCTTTTTAATGCCGTACCTCTTTATCTTTCGATACATGGTAACCATGTTGATGCCGGCTTCACGAGCTGCCGAGTCGATATTGCCTGCATGCCGTTTCAGAAGACTTGTCAATAGATCTGCTTCAAAACGCTCCAGAACTGTAGCGTACGGAATATCAAGATTGATCGGCGTTGTTTCTACCACAGTGTTTGTCATCGATTCAGTTTCGATAAACTGTGCAAGTGTTTCGCTGGAGATGAATTCCCCCGTTTCCATTGCCATACAGGCTTCAATAACATTTTTTAGCTGCCTGATATTACCCGGCCATGCAAATGTACCCAAGATCCGCAGGGCTTCGCCCTCAAATCCTTTGATCGAGGTTTTGAACTTCTGGTTTTGCTGCAAAATAAAGTGGGCCGCGAGCAACGGGATATCGCTGCAGCGTTCCCGAAGGGGAGGAAGATGGATATTGACAACATTCAGCCGATAATAGAGGTCTTCTCTAAACGCCCCGCATTTAATCGATTCTTTCAGGTCAGAGTTGGTAGCCGACAGAACGCGTACATCGACACGCGTGGGGGTAGAATCTCCGAGACGGTGAAATTCCTTTTCCTGGAGAAAACGGAGCAGCGTTTTCTGAACATTCATCGGCAGGTTGCCCACTTCATCCAGGAAAAGGGTGCCGCCATTGGCCGCTTCCAAAAGAC
>Ga0209430_1000529_pt1 | contig 38440 bp, 29 predicted proteins | sample BarGraIncub1133A_FD_184504 | JGI IMG/M metagenome (GOLD analysis project Ga0209430, IMG submission 184504) | Arctic peat soil microbial communities from Barrow, Alaska - Barrow Graham LP Incubations 11-33A (SPAdes) (version 2) | ecosystem: Environmental > Terrestrial > Soil > Wetlands > Peat... | reverse complement strand
GCTCTCGCCCATTGACCAATATTCCTCACTGCTGCCTCCCGTAGGAGTCTGGTCCGTGTCTCAGTACCAGTGTGGGGGACCTTCCTCTCAGAACCCCTATCCATCGCAGGCTTGGTAGGCCGTTGCCCTACCAACTACCTAATGGAACGCATGCCCATCCGTAACCGATAAATCTTTAAATGCAAGACCATGCAGTCTCGCATCCTTATGCGGTATTAGTCCGCCTTTCGACGGGTTATCCCCCAGTTACGGGCAGGTCGCATACGTGTTACTCACCCGTGCGCCGGTCGCCACCATCGTATTACTACTCATGTGCTGCCCCTCGACTTGCATGTGTTAAGCCTATCGCTAGCGTTCATCCTGAGCCAGGATCAAACTCTTCGTTGTATAGTTTGTTAATTATCTCTGACCTTCGGACAATATCCTTCAAATTAAATAAATCTAATTGACGGTTTGATTCTACCCTGTAAAATCTTGTTTCTTGTACTACTATTCAATATCTTCAAAGAACGCTTTGTATTACGCCTCCCGCACTACACCGCTTCGCTGCGGTTTCGTTCTCTTGGAAAGCGGGTGCAAAAGTAGAACCTTTTACGATACAAAACAAATTATACGACAAGAAAAATCATTCTTTTTTTCGGACAAACACCCAAAGGCCTTGGGATGCGAGGGTTATGAGGTGAAAAAATATATTCTAAAACGTCAAACACAAAAATAAAAACAACAGCCTACGGCAGTATTTCATATATTATATATAACTTCGTATTATCATTATATAAAATACCTTGATTATGACACAGAAATACAGATTCCTTAAATCGGCCGGTTTTGGATTGATGCTCTGCGCAATCGTCCTCTCGGTGTCCTCCTGTATCGATCAACTTTATAACTTAGGAAATGGCGTATCCATGGATATGGAATTGGGCGGGGATTCTCTGGCAATTCCAATTGGTTCGACTGACACCATCCGGTTGGGGGACAATCTGCCTGCCGACCTCTTGGCTCAACTAAAACTATTGGAAGATGGCGGATACGCTTTTACCATAAAGAATTCGCTAGACCCAATTACGCTGGATAAAATCGACGAGTCGGAGCTAACGATGGGTGAAGTAGGTGACAAGATTGAAACAACCATCGATTTTGGGAATATCAGGCTCGACACATTCAAGATAAGTGGCATTTCGGTTAATAGCTCTGTTGATCTCGGATTGAAGGCATATACCCTGGGGGCTTTAACAATACCCCCCATTTCTTCGAACTCGACCGCAGTGGCCGATATGTCAGGAAGTGCACTTTCGTCAACAACCATTCCTAACATCAATGTCACAGCCAACCAAACCGATATATTATCGGGGATCGTGCTACCTCCTGATCCTGGCTTTAACGTAGTTGTACCAATTGCTGATCAGGATCCAGTGCCCATCAATACTGACTGTGATATCAACTACGCTGTTACAGTTCCGAGCGGTGTAACCAATATCAGTGACATTGAGTTAAAAGAAAATGCCGTCTTTGAAGTAACCATTCAATTAAGTGGCGCAAAAGACATTCTTACGACTGGTGAACTGATTCCCGAGTTCACCATTGACCCCAGCGACTTGTTTAAATTTACAACTCCTCTATCAGGCAAGGTTATTACGTTCTCTACTGGAGACAAGCTAACCATGGCTAACGAATACAAAGTGACCAAGACGCTGCCTATAAGCATGATAAACCTTAGCGGCGATCCTGTAAATTCAAAACTGCAGATTATTAAAAACATCACCGCCAAGGGTAACATGAGTCTGAAAGATGCCTCTGTCAATTCAAACAAATCAAATCAGGTAGGCACGATGGACATGTTAGTCAGCGTTGCCGTTAAAAATGTGGAAATCAAATCGATGGAATTCGACATACCAGACCTGATTGTAAACATGCCGGCAGATAGCACTAGCCTGGATATCGATAAATCCCTTCCTGATCAAATTCAGAAGTTGAACACGGTATTTCTCAACAATGATGCCTCCATCACCATCAATCTTTCAACGGAGAATTTGCCTGAAATGAGCCCTAGTAAGATCAAGATTGAAGATCTTTCTATATCCTTCCCTAAAGAATTTATTTTTGAACCAATGGCCGGGCTATCGACAAACAACATCTTAACGATATCTGAAAATTTCAACCCTGCTATAGGCAAAACAATACTGTTGAAAATCAAGGAACTGAACATGAAAGAGGTGCCAGTAAACGATGGGATCCTTTCCTGGAAAGGAAAAATAAAATATTTTGGGCAACTCTCTTTTGGAGGGCACATGAATAGCTTAAATATACCCAATTCAGGGAATAATGCCAAAATGAACGTACAAATCAGTTCCTCCATTTCTTTCAAATCGGCTGAAGTGACAACGAACAAAATCGCCGTCAATGTACCAGAGGTCTCCATACCAATTCCAATACCGATAACCCTGAAAGCGGTAAAACACCTTGGTGTCATCAAAATGAAACCAAACACCACGATTAGCGTTAACATTAAAAAACCGGATCTGCCGTTGGTATTAGCCGGTGAAGGTCTACAAATAACGTTCCCCAGCATATTCGCTTTTAACCCTCCATTGGTTAATAACAAATTGATATACAATTCGGCAATACCTGAGTCCATTAATCTGGTCTTGGATGCTTTGAATATTAATCAGGATCTAGTAGATGGAGAACTGAAACTGAATGAGCCTGTAATCGTTTCTGGTGGAGTGGCACTACTTTCTGGCGTTGTGAACAGTGCAGATATTGAATCGTTGGCTGGAAAGAAATTGGAGATTACAGCAAGTACATCCGACTTGGGCATCCAATCAACCAGTTTACAGCTGAATGACCTTTCATACCCTTATAAAGACACTTCTGAAATAAATGTGTCAAACGCGGTGCCAGACATGCTGGTCGCTTTGGACAGTCTCTTCTTTAGAGATGGTGCGACCCTCCAATTATCGATTGATGTAGCAAATCTTCCAGATTTTGGAAGCCCTTTGAATGTCAATCTGGTTCTCGATTTTCCAAAAATGTTCGAATTTCAACCCGGGTATGTAAATGAAAAAAATCAGTTGACCATCAATCAACCATTAGTGGATGGGAAACTAAGTAAGATCGTTGGTTTGAGGGGCTTATTAATGGATGGAAAAAACCTGAATGGGAACCTGACCATTCATGAAGTTCTGAGATATGCGGCTGAAGTAAGCGTGAATTCACCTGTAGTCAATAGTGATGAACTGATAGGAAAAAAGATAACGTTAGGCATTGAATACAAACTTGCAAATGTCAAATTCAAATCTATCTATGGCAAACTAAATCCGGTAATTCCTCCTATCAATCAGATTATTTCAATAAAGGATAAAATTAATATACCCGAGAACGTGGATATCACTTTGGATATCACAAAACCGGTTATTGCCATCTATACAGAATCGAACGTCGGCATACCAATCAAAGCAGATATTGATGTTACACCAATTGTTGATGGTAGCCCTTTGAGTTCTGCAGCGCAAGCTTTTTCACTTAACATTCCCAAGTCGCCATCCGCTCTTGATTTTCGTAAAACGACGTTCTGGATTTCGCCTGACAGTGCAGGGATGCCAACTGGTTCACAATTCATTGAGACCCAGGTGCAAAAGTTATTGACCAAGCTTCCTGATGAAATTCGTTTAGTTGGACCAATCGGTGCAGACGTTACTCAACAGCACTTTGTTGATTTGGATGCGGCTTACCAGTTTAATTTGGACTATGAGGTAACCATTCCATTTGCGTTCGGTAAAGACCTGTATATCGGCATTAAACAAGGAATGCCCATTGATAATCCCAAAATTGGCGAAATGGCCAAGATTGTCGGTGGCATTGCAGTACTTGGCACCATAGAGAATTCCATTCCGTTGGAACTCGAGCTAACGGTGATCCCGTATGATGCAGATAGTATCCCGCTGGACATTGAACCGATAAAACAAATCATCAGTGCTGGTGCACATGACGGCAGTGGAGTAAAAACCAATCTGATGTTAATGTTCAACGATACAAATAAAGTCTTGGGGGATCTTCGCGGATTCAATCTGGAATTCAAAGCAAGCTCAAATGAAACCGTAGCCGGTACACCTATAAAGCCGGAGAATTTCGTAAAAGCGGACCTGAAGGTTCGTGTGGATGGCGGTATCAATATCGGAGAATTGACGAACAAATAAACATTGAAGACCATGATACGCAAATACAGACTTATTGGATTGACCTTGATCCTTAGCCTGGTAGGCCAGATTGCTACTGCGCAAACCGTCTCCAGAACTAGTTATTTCGTGGAGAATTCCACGCACCGTCACTTGATGAATCCGGCACTGGCACCAACTCGTGGTTATTTTAGCTTACCTGTTCTCGGGGAGTTATACGTAGGTACTGAATCAAACCTTAAGTTGACCAATTTCATATATCCGGCAATAGCTACTTCGGGGGGGAAACCGATTACATTCCTGAATGAAACGATAAACAGTAGTGATTTCATGGAGTCCCTCGGCGGTGATCAATTCCTGCGGACTGATGTCCGTACCAGCATCCTTTCTTACGGGAGATGGGTCGGCAAATCAGGATTTCTTACCTTTGATGTTGGCACCAGGGCGAATATTACAATGAATCTGCCGGAAGAATTGTTTGCATTTGCTAAAATAGGGATGTCCAGTTCTGAAGGAAATACATATCACTTAGACAACCTGATGGTAAATGCTAGTATGATCGCTGAAGGTGCATTGGGCTACTCCCTCAATCTGACTGAAGCCATACGATTCGGTGTAAAAGGCAAATTCCTTGCCGGCGGTGCCAATGTGAAAGCCAGTCTCAAACAAATGGAAATTGCCATGAAACCAGATAGTTGGACGGTAACGACCCAAGGCCAGCTTGATGTCTATGGAAAAGGTCTGAGGTTTGATAATGACGTAGACGGAAATATGATCTTAACCAAACCTATCATTGAGAAACCAGGACTTGGTGGAATGGGCATGGCCTTTGACCTTGGCATGGAATGGGCGCCTATTCAGAATTTTAAAGTGTCCATGGCCGTCGTCGACTTTGGTAGCATCAAATGGAAAAGGGAGAATACCATTACAGCAACATCATCTGGAACTACTGTTTACACAGGCTTTCATAATATTGATCCGAAAAATTTGAATATTGATGAACAGATTACCGACATACAGAACTCGGTGTTGGGCGTAACACATTTCAAGGAACAAACTGTTGTCGGAGATTATGTTCAGAAATTAAATCCAACCATCAATGCCGGTGTAGAACTTGGTTTGATGAGCAACCGTGTGAGTATAGGCGGCTTATATTCGACCAGAATATTGGATAATGGCGAACGATATACGGAATATATGGCAGCCCTTAATTTGAAGCCCTTCCATTGGTTTAACCTTTCGGGCAGTTATTCTTTTGTGCATGGGCAAAAGGAAACATTCGGATTCGCTCTCGGGTTTGTTCCTGGCATCGTCAATATTTTCTTGGCTTGTGATTATGTGCCAACACATTATGGCAAAATGATGATGAAGAATATTACCATACCTTTGCCACTTAGTGCCCTAACCACCAATATCCAACTGGGGGTAAGCATTCCACTTAGCCGTCGGCCAGTAAAGGACTTGGTAGATGAAGAAGATCAAATGGAAGAGGTGCCTGTGTCGGATGAAATCCCGCCACAATATTGATCTTCACAGTTTTTATAAATATTGAAGTTGTCTTAAAAGATTGCTAAATCCTAGCTTGCACTTTTTAGGGCAACTTCCTTTTGGAAAGCAAATCTTTTTTTTATCCGGTATTTTGCGTCATCTTTGTTTATTCAATCAAAAATCAATTTATGAAGCAGTTTTTGAAATTTACCCTAGCATCGATGTTGGGTGTTTTTATCGCTCTGACACTTGTTTTTCTAATCCTGTTAGGAATCGCCGGAGCTATTTCAAGCTCGGAGAAATCCGTGACCATTCAAGAAAATAGTATTTTGAAAATCAGCTTGGACGGAACCATTCAGGAGCAATCAGTGGATAATCCCTTTGATTTCACCATTCCCGGTTTACCCATGGATACCAAAATCAGGAATCAGGGTCTTGATGATATTCTGGCAGCCATCAAGAAAGCGAAGACAAATGACAAGATTAAAGGAATCTATGTGATTTCGGGTGCGATGAATGCCGGTATGGCGACCGCCGAAGAAATCAGAAATGCCTTGATTGATTTTAAGAAATCTGGAAAATTCATCTTTGCTTATGGCGAAATGATGGATCAAAAGGAATATTACATTGTTTCCATAGCGAACAAAATCATTTTCAATCCGGACGGGATGCTCAATTTCCACGGTCTGGCAGCAACTCCCCTATTTTATAAAGGTACGTTGGAAAAAATCGGTATAAAACCGGAAATTTTCCGAGTCGGCACCTTCAAATCAGCTGTTGAACCTTTTATCAACACCAAAATGAGTGACGCCAATCGTCAGCAGACTCAGGAAACGTTGGATGGTATTTGGGGCAATATTTTGGAAGGCATCTCCGTATCCAGAAAGATTTCGAAGGAAGACTTGAATCAATTGGCAAATCGCAATATGTTGTTTGAAGCGGGTACTGAATTGGTCAAGACTAAATTGGCAGACAGCTTGCTGTACCAGCCTGACATGATGAATTACCTTACCGCCAAAGCCGGTGTAGCTAATGTGGACGATCTTAAACTAATCAGCGTCAAAGATTTAATGACCGCTGCAGATGAATCGACAACCTTTGAGAAGGAGAAAGTGGCCGTTTTGTATGCAGACGGTGAAATTTTCGATTCGGGTTCAGACGGTGTGGTTTCAAAAGACCTGATCGAAGAAATTTTGAAAATTCAGAAGGACTCGCTCATCAAGGCTGTTGTATTCCGAGTGAATTCACCAGGTGGCAGTGCGTATGCATCCGAACAGATATGGAAAGCCATGTCTGAACTGAAATCAAAAAAACCGGTAGTGGTTTCCATGGCTGACTATGCCGCATCGGGTGGTTATTACATTTCCTGTTGTGCAGACAAGATTGTTGCCGCACCCAACACCATCACTGGCTCCATAGGGATTTTCGGGATGTTCTTTATCATGGATGAATTGTCTAGAAAAATTGGACTGAATTTCGATGTGGTCAAAACAAATGATTTGGCTGATATGGGCAATACCCTCCGACCAATGACTGCACGTGAAAAAATGAAAATTCAGGCTTATGTGAATCGTGGGTACGATTTATTCGTGAAACGTTGTGCAGACGGCCGTAAAATGAAAGAATCCGCCATTCGTGAAATCGCTGAAGGCAGGATATGGACAGGTATGCAAGCCAAAGAAAAGGGTTTGGTCGACGAAATCGGAGGACTGGACAAAGCCATTCAAATCGCAGCCAAATTGGGCAAAATCACCAAATACCGCATGGTCTATTACCCGGAAAAGAAAAATCTCATGACGGAACTGATGAAAGAATTCTCCGGTGATACCAAATTGAAAATGGCCAAGGCTTTTCTTGGTGAAGAATATGCTCCACTGTTGAAACTTAAAACCTCCAGGATTCAGACAGGTATTATGACCCGGATGGATGTATTTGAAATACAATGATCTAAAAGATAAAAAAGTGACGACTTCTGTTTTTCGTTTCTTGCTGCTTCCCCTTTCTTGGCTGTACGGTATTGCCGTATGGATTCGGAACATCTTGTTCAATGCAGAGATTATACCTTCATCAAGCTATGACATGCCTGTCATTTCCGTTGGCAACATTACCGTTGGCGGAACCGGGAAAACACCACATACGGAATACCTGATTCGAGCTTTGAGCAAAGATTATCAGGTAGCCGTTCTGAGCCGTGGATACAAGCGCAAAAGCAAAGGGTTTGTTTTGGCGGATTCAACAACAGGTCTTGCTGAGTTGGGTGACGAGCCCCTTCAGATGAAACGGAAATTCCCGAATCTGATCGTTGCTGTGGATGAAAATCGCCGGCGGGGAATTCAGAATCTGATGAAACCAAGCATGCAACCTTTTATCGATGTGATACTTTTGGACGATGCTTACCAGCACCGTTATGTAAATCCAAGCATTTCCATCCTTTTGATTGATTACAACCGACTGATCCGAGAAGATTACCTCCTTCCGGTTGGCAACCTGAGGGAACCGGCCGGACAAATGAAGCGGGCACAAATGGTCATTGTCAGCAAATGTCCGACAGATTTGACACCCATGGATGTACGGATTTTGACTACCAAAATTGGTGTTCTCCCTTACCAGTCACTGTATTTCACCAACATGAAATATGGACCGATGGAAAAATTGGTGCCTTCGGCTGAAGTCACTCAAAAAGAGGTACTTGATCGTTCTGTTTCAGCAGAAACAAGCGATGCATTTATTGAAACGGAAGCCATCGCTACCGAAGTGCCCATTGTCGGAAAGCTGCAATCGCTTGAACAAATCAAAGAACAGCGGATTCCCATACTTCTTTTGACCGGTATTGCCACGCCTCAGAGTCTTGAAAGTCATGTTCGTCTTTTTGCTCCTGAAGTCAAGGCCATGCATTTTGCCGACCATCATGAATTCGGCAAGAGAGATGCCCGAAAGATCAGTCAGGAATTTGAAATAATAAAGGCTGCAGGAGGTATCATCCTAACAACGGAAAAAGACGCTACACGCATTCGCAACAATCCATTTATGCAGACTTTGGCCCCCTATATTTATTACCCGACGCTTGAAATAAATTTTCTGGAAGGTCAGGGCAGAACATTTGAACAAAAAATAACGGATTATGTTAGGATCAATAAAAGAAACCGCAAGCTATCTTAAAACCAAAATGACCACCAACCCGGAAACCGCCATCATTCTTGGCACCGGATTGGGCGAATTGGTCAAAGACATCGATATTGAACGGGTCATCCCGTACGAAGAAATACCAAATTTCCCGGTTTCCACCGTGGAAGGGCACAGCGGCAAGCTGATTTTTGGGAAAATGGGCGGCAAGGACATCATGGCCATGCAAGGTCGTTTTCATTATTACGAAGGCTATTCCATGGAGCAGGTCACCTTTCCGATCCGTGTGATGAAAGCCATCGGGATTAAAACCCTATTCCTCTCCAACGCTGCAGGCGGTATGAAAGAAGAATTTGTAGTCGGTGATTTGATGATGATTACCGATCACATCAACCACTTTCCAGAACACCCGCTTCGTGGAAAGAACCACACTGAATTGGGCACCCGTTTCCCGGATATGAGCGATGCCTATTCACCCCGCTTGTGTAAAATGGCTCTTGAAATCGCTGCTGAAAAAGGTATCCGACTGCATCAGGGCGTTTATGTAGGAACTTCAGGCCCGACCTTCGAGACACCTGCGGAATACAAGTTCTTCAAAATTATTGGTGGGGATGCTGTAGGTATGTCGACCGTACCAGAAGTCATCGTAGCCCGTCACGCACAACTGGAATGCTTCGCAATTTCAGTCATTACAGACATCGGTCTGGAAGGAAAAATCGTGGAAGTCTCCCACGAAGATGTACAATTGGCAGCATTGGCGGCACAACCAAAAATGACGGCCATCATGCGTGAAATCATCAAAAGATCTTAAAAATGGCTGAACGTACAGAAATAAGTGAATTGGGCGAATTTGGCCTGATCAAACACCTCACGGATAAAATCGAACTAAAAAATGCATCCAGCAAAGTGGGCGTCGGAGACGATGCGGCGGTGCTGGATTATACCGATAAAGAGGTTCTTGTCACAACCGACTTGTTGTTGGAAGGCATTCATTTCGACTTGACCTACACGCCGTTAAGGCATCTGGGCTACAAGGCTGCCGTGGTGAATTTCTCCGACATTTGCGCAATGAATGGATTACCCAAACAACTGATTGTTTCCATCGGTGTTTCCCGAAAATTTTCCGTGGAACATTTGGAAGAATTTTATGAAGGTCTGAAAGCAGCCTGCGAGGTTTACGGCGTGGATTTGGTAGGTGGAGACACTTCGGCCTCCCTGACCGGTTTCCTGATCAGCATCACTTGCATCGGAGAAGCTGAAAAGGGCAAATCCGTTCTTCGAAGTGGCGCAAAAGTGAACGATTTGATTTGTGTATCCGGAGATTTGGGTGCTGCCTTTATGGGTTTGCAATTGTTGGAACGCGAGAAGAATGTTTTCTCGGACGAACCCAATGCACAACTCGATGCTCAACCGGATTTTACAGGCAAGGAATACATCCTGCAACGTCAGTTGCGTCCCGAAGCCAGAAAAGACATCGTCGAACTGCTGGCTGAAAAAGGTATTCTACCGACATCCATGATCGATATTTCAGACGGTCTTTCTTCTGAGTTGCTGCACATTTGCGAAAACAGCGATTGCGGTTGCCGGTTATATGAAGAAAAAATTCCCATTGACTACCAAACGGCGGCCATGGCGGAAGAACTCAACATGAACTTGACTACGGCTGCGCTCAATGGAGGAGAAGACTATGAATTGCTTTTTACAGTTCCGTTGACGATGCATGAAAAAATCGCTGCACTGAAAGAAATTCGTGTCATCGGGCACATTTGTTCGAAAGACTTGGGTAGTCGCCTCCTAACCAGGGATGGGACCGAGTTCGATCTGATTGCCCAAGGTTGGAAATCCCTCTAAACTTGGTTTTGCATACACTTTCACATAATTCCTCGCTTTCGCCCCGATATTTTGCATATTTGCAAGATTTCTGAAAATTAATGCAAGTTTTGTTTGGCTAAACCGGATGTCTTGACTATTTTTGTGCCAAATATGCCTCCCAATGAAAGATAAATCAAACAGACTTCTGCTCATTAAGGAAATCATTAAGAGCAATAAGATCGGCAGTCAGGAAGAACTGCTTAACTTGCTGAAGAAAAGCAACTTTGACCTCACCCAGGCCACTCTTTCCAGGGATCTGAAACAATTGAAGGTCGCCAAGATGCCCGATTACGAAGGTGGATATGTATACGTTTTGCCGGATGGCCCCAATACCATCAAATCATCCTGGGCCAGGAATCAGGAAGCCTCCTACGTTGCCAATGGATTTATATCGGTCGATTTCTGCGGGGTCTTTGCCGTTGTCAAAACGAAGCCGGGTTATTCCGGCGGTATTGCTGCGGATCTGGACCAAAAAATATCTTCGGATATTCTGGGAACCATTGCCGGAGACGATACGATCCTGATCATTCCCCGGGAACACATTTCCAGAGCCGAACTGCTTCGTACCTTATCTGAGGTTCTTCCTGTTTAAAAACACCCTGAGATCGTTAACGCCTTACACCCCTTTGATGAGACCGGGGCGATTTGACATTTAAAAAATGAATTTTAGTATATTGAAATGGACGCAGTTATTGATGTGTTGATTGCCAATGATACACACGTAAAATACGTTGACACCATATTGGAAACCATTTCCGCCGCAGCGAAAGTGAGGGGAACTGGTATTGCCCGCCGTTCTCCGGATTATTTGACCCAAAAAATAATGGAGGGCAAAGCCATCATCGCACTGAACGGAGATGAGTTTGCCGGTTTCTGTTATATTGAGACATGGGGGAACAAGCAATTTGTAGCCAATTCCGGTTTGATCGTGGTTGAGAAATTCCGGGGGAACGGATTGGCCAAACGCATTAAGCACAAAGCCTTTGAGCTCTCCCGTGGCAGGTTTCCAAATGCAAAACTCTTTGGTTTGACCACCGGAGCAGCGGTAATGAAAATCAACTATGAATTGGGATATCGCCCGGTGACCTACGCGGAATTGACGGATGATGACGCCTTCTGGCATGGTTGCCTGAGTTGCGTGAACTACGACATCCTGCAACGCCAGGAACGACGATTTTGCATGTGTACCGCCATGTTGTACGATCCGAAAGAACACGAGAAAAAATAATAGATCACTATGAAAGAAAAAGTAGTTTTGGCATTTAGCGGAGGTTTGGACACCTCGTTTTGTGCCAAATATTTGTCCGAAGACAAAGGTTATGACGTTTATACTGCCGTGGCCAATACGGGGGGTTTCAGCGATGAAGACTTGAAACGTATTGAAGCAAACGCTTACAAACTGGGTGCTGTCAAACACATCGCCCTGGATGTAACCAAAGAATATTACGAAAAGAGCATCAAATACATGGTGTTCGGCAATGTGCTCCGGAATGGAACCTACCCCATTTCTGTGAGTTCAGAACGCATATTTCAGGCCATCGCCATTATCGAATATGCCAAGGAAATCGGTGCGGAGTATGTGGCGCACGGTTCAACCGGGGCAGGCAACGACCAGATTCGATTTGACCTGACCTTCAACGTGATGGCGCCGCACATCAAGATACTGACTCCGACGCGTGACATGATCTTGACCCGTGAGTATGAAATCAACTATCTAAAGGATCACGGATTCGAAGCAGACTTCAAAAAAATGGAATATTCCATCAACAAGGGTTTGTGGGGAACGTCCATCGGTGGTAAGGAAACGTTGAAATCGGACAAAACATTGCCGGAAGAAGCCTATCCTTCCCAGCTCACGGCCTCTGGCGAGGAAATGCTGAACATCGAATTCGAAAAAGGAGAGATTTGCGGTGTAAACGGTGTGTCGTATACCGACAAGGTGGTAGCGATCCAGAAAGTGGAAGAAATCGCCTGCCGCTATGCCATCGGTCGGGACATGCACATCGGCGACACCATCATCGGCATCAAGGGTCGTGTCGGTTTTGAAGCTGCAGGTCCCTTGGTCATCATCAATGCCCACAAAATGCTCGAAAAGCATACGCTGTCCAAATGGCAGCAATACTGGAAGGACCAGATTGGTACCTGGTACGGCATGTTTCTGCACGAAGCCCAATACCTAGAGCCTGTGATGCGCGACTGTGAGGCTTTCTTGCAAAGCACTCAGGAAAACGTAACCGGTAAGGTTTACGTGAGCCTACGCCCTTACCATTATGTATTGGTGGGTATTGATAGTTCCTTCGACCTGATGAAATCGGAATTCGGGGAATATGGGGAAACGCAGACGGCCTTCACGGCTGAAGACGCTAAAGGGTTTACCAAGATTTTGGGGAACTCCACCAAGATTTTCCACGCGGTACAAAAGAAAAACGGTAAATAATGATCCGAATCGGAATTATCGGAGGTGCCGGATACACGGCTGGCGAACTCCTGAGAATATTGTTGAACCATCCTCAGGCTGAGGTGGTGTTCGTGAATAGCAGCAGCAACGCGGGCAATGCTGTCACGGAGGTGCACAGCGGGTTGATCGGCGAATGCATACTGGTTTTCACGGATGCACTTCCGGTGGACCAAGTTGACGTGTTGTTCCTTTGCTCTGCACACGGTGACAGCAAGAAGTTTCTAGACGAAAACGAAGTTCCGCCCTGGGTGAAGATCATCGACCTTTCCACCGATTACCGTGAGGCAAGACCAGACCACGACTTTGTCTATGGTTTGCCGGAAATCAACAAGGCTGAGATTTCCAAGGCGTTGCATCTGGCTAACCCAGGTTGTTTCGCTACCTGCATTCAGCTGGCACTTTTGCCCTTGGCTGCCAAAAATTTATTGAAGGCTGAAATTCATGTGAATGCCATCACGGGTTCAACCGGAGCAGGTGTGAAGCCAAGTTCCACCTCGCATTTCAGCTGGCGGAACGACAATATTTCTGTGTACAAGGCATTCAACCACCAGCATTTGCATGAAATCGGGCAATCGCTTCGTCAGTTGCAAATAGGTTTCAGCCAAGACATTAACTTTATTCCAGTGCGTGGGGGCTTTGCCAGAGGCATTTTCGCCAGCGTTTATACGGACTTTGAAGGGACCTTGGAGGAGGCAGAAACACTTTATAAGGAATATTACAAGGATGCCGCATTCACCTTTATCAGCAAGAAGAATGTGGATTTGAAACAGGTGGTCAACACCAATAAATGTGTGCTGCATCTGGAAAAACACGGTAAGAAACTATTGGTGCTTTCCGTCATTGACAATTTGCTAAAAGGCGCATCCGGACAGGCGGTTCAAAACATGAACCTGATGTTCGGACTGGATGAAAAAACAGGATTGGGACTAAAACCGGTCGCATTTTAAAGAGACCTATTTTAAAGAGACATGATGAAGCTATTTAACGTATATCCTTTGTTCGATATCAACATTGTAGCCGGCAGAGGTTGCTACACCTACGATGACCAGGGCACGGAATACCTCGACCTTTATGGCGGGCATGCCGTCATTTCGGTGGGGCATTCGCATCCAACCTACGTGCAGAGGATTTCGGAACAGGTCTCCAAGCTTGGTTTCTATTCGAACTCGGTTCAGAACAGGCTTCAGGAAGAATTTGCCTTAAAATTGGGGATAGCCTCAGGTTATGAAGATTATAGTCTGTTCTTAATCAATTCGGGGGCTGAAGCCAATGAAAATGCGCTGAAACTGGCGTCTTTCCATAACGGACGCAAGAAAGTGGTGGCGTTTAAAAAAGGGTTCCACGGTCGGACTTCGGCTGCGGTGCGCGTGACGGACAATGCGAAAATCGTCGCTCCCATCAACGAAGGGTTTGACGTAACTTTTCTGCCACTGAACGATATTGAAAAAGTTCGTGAAACGCTTTCAAAAGGAGACGTTTGTGCAGTCATTATTGAAGGAATCGTAGGCATCGGTGGCATTCAGGTGCCGGATACGAAATTCATGCAAGATTTGCGGGCGGTTTGCACCAAAACGGGTACCATCCTTATTTTGGATGAAATTCAATCGGGTTATGGTCGAAGCGGTAAGTTTTTTGCACACCAATATTTTGGAATCAAGCCAGATCTGATCACGGTGGCCAAAGGCATCGGCAACGGTTTCCCCATGGGTGCGCTGCTTATCAGCCCTCTTTTCACGGCGGTGCACGGAATGTTGGGCACTACGTTCGGTGGCAACCACTTGGCTTGTGCAGCAGGTTTGGCTGTGTTGGAAATCATGGAGAAAGAAAAATTGGTGGAAAACGCCGCCAATGTGGGCGCTTACCTAATGGACGAATTAAATAAGATCGATGGTATTAAGGAAGTGCGTGGACTCGGCCTGATGATCGGCATCGAGTTCGAAACACCCATCAAGGATATTCGTCGCAAACTTTTATTCGAGAAACATATTTTCACTGGTGTAAGCGGAATGAATGTGATTCGACTGCTGCCTCCGTTGACGTTGACCAGGGAACAGGCGTCCTTTTTTCTCGAAAAATTCAAGGAAACGCTTTCAGAGATGGAATAAAGGCGTGACTGGGCATAAAAAATAGTTTTGTCTCTGTTCTCGCCATTTAAAACGTTCATTTCAGCTCAAAAACAAGTAACTTTGGTATTCAAACATACATCATAAAATTATGAAAATAAGCATTATAGGAGCAGGCAACATCGGTGGCGCCATCGCACACGGATTGACCAAAGGCAGCTTTTTCAAAGGATCCGACATCACCATCAGCGACATCAGTGAAAAGAACCTGCAGAACATTATCAACATGAACACCGGCATCCATTGTACCATTTCCAACCGAGAATGCGTACAGGGCGCCGACTTGGTCGTACTTTCCGTAAAACCTTGGATGGTGGATTCCATCGCGGCCGAAATAAGGGATACGCTGGATTACAACAACCAGATTGTGCTTTGCATTGCTGCCGGTGTGCCTTTGGAAAAGTTGAGAAACTTATTTTCGCATTCTCAAGAACAGGTTCCGACCTTGTTCCGAATGATTCCGAATACGGCCATCGATGTGTTGGAAAGCTTTTCCTGCATTTCCTCCTGGAACGCCACCGAGGAACAGGAAAAACTGATCGTGGATATTTTCGGTGAACTTGGCAAAGCGATGTTGGTGCCAGAATCTCAATTGAATGCTTTCATGTCGCTTTCATCCTGCGGCATTGCTTATGCATTCCGATACATACGTGCCGCATCCGAAGGTGGTGTAGAAATGGGCATTAACGCTGACGTTGCCAAGGAAGTTGTTTTGCAAACTTTAAAGGGGGCTATTGCTTTGTTGGAAGCCAGCGGAAATCACCCGGAGGCTGAAATCGACAAAGTGACCACTGCGGGTGGCATCACCATCAAAGGTCTTAATGAAATGGAACATGCCGGATTTACGTCGACGGTGATCCGTGGGCTGAAGGCCAGTTATCTGGGATGAAAAAGAACCGGAAAAAACCACTGACTGCTCAAATCACTGTTGAGGATTACGTAAAAGCTGTCAAGATTGCCGACCGTGAAATGGAACACTCCTTTCGACCCGGTTGGGCAGCCAAGGTTAAAGTCCATACGAATAAGAAAACGTACAACCGAAGGGTTTACAAGTCTATCGAAGAATGATCACCTATCGCTACAAACGCATCGCCGTAAAAGTCGGCAGCAATGTGCTGACCCAAAGGGATGGTACCCTGGATGTGACACGGATGTCTGCCATCGTGGACCAGGTTGCCTTGCTGCAGAAAGCGGGGGTGGAAGTCATCCTGATTTCTTCGGGAGCGGTTGCCTCGGGCAGAAGTCTGGTGCAAACGACTCGCAAGTTGGATGCGGTGGACCAACGACAATTATTTTCGGCCGTAGGCCAGGTCATTCTGATCAATCGCTATTACGACCTGTTTCACCAAAAAGGCTTGACTTGCGGACAAGTGCTGACCACCAAGGAAAGCTTCAGCAGCCGCCGTCATTACCTCAACCAAAAGAATTGCATGACCGTGATGCTGGAAAACGGCGTCATCCCTGTGGTCAACGAAAACGATACCATTTCGGTGACGGAGCTGATGTTCACCGACAATGATGAACTGTCCGGTCTCATCGCCACCATGATGGATGCCGAGGCATTGTTCATTTTGAGCAACATTGACGGCATCTACAACGGTGCCCCGAGCGACCCGGCTTCGAAGGTTATCCGGGAAATCCTGCCTGATGTCGATCTGAAACAATACATTGCTGACGAGAAATCGGCTTTCGGACGCGGCGGCATGCTGACCAAATGCAATATTGCCCGGAAAGTGGCTGAAGAAGGCATTCCGGTCATCATCGCCAACGGAAAGAAGGACCACATCCTGACCGATTTGATGGACGAAGCGCAGGATGTCGTCTGCACGCGCTTTCAGCCGACAAAAAAGGCTTCAGCCGTTAAGAAATGGATTGCCCACTCCGACGGATTCGCCAAGGGAGAAATCCATATCAATGAGGGTTGCTTCGTGGCTTTGAACCAAAAAGCCACCAGCATTTTACCCATTGGAATTACCCGCATTAAAGGCACCTTTGAACGGGGCGACATTGTGGGCATTTTCGATGCAGCTGGTGTTCAAATTGGTGTCGGCAAAGCCCAATACGGGTCGGAAACCGCCCGCGATGTCATTGGGAAAAAGGGCGAGAAACCTTTGGTGCATTACGATTACTTATTCCTGGACTAAAATGAAACTGAACGAGACGTTTGATTCCGTTCGTGTGGCGAGCCGAAGTCTGGCTTTCCTGAGCGACTCGAGAATCCACGACATTTTGCTGGAAGTGGCCGATGCCGCTGAAGCAAATGCCTCCGTCCTTTTGGCCGAGAACCAGAAAGATTTGGACCTTATGGATCCAAAAGACCCGAAATACGACCGGCTCAAACTCACATTGGAACGCATCGCAGGGATTGCTTCTGACATGCGTGCAGTAGCCGCCTTGCCTTCCCCATTGGGCAGAATTCTTTCCGAATCCACCCGCCCGAACGGCATGCACTTGAGCAAAGTTTCCGTCGCTTTCGGAGTCATTGGCATCATTTACGAATCGAGGCCAAACGTGAGCTTCGATGTCTTTTCCCTTTGCCTGAAATCGGGGAACGCCTGCCTGCTGAAAGGGAGTAAGGACGCCCATCAGTCAAATGTAGCGATTGTAAAAATAATACATCAGGTGTTGAGCAAATTCGGTATGAACCCTGCTTTATGCACACTCCTGCCAGCTGAACGGGAGGCCACGGCTGAACTCTTGAATGCCAGGGGATTCGTGGATTTGATCATTCCAAGAGGCAGTGCCAACCTCATCAACTTTGTCCGTGAGAATGCCCGCATCCCTGTCATTGAAACCGGTGCCGGTATTTGCCACACCTACTTTGACGTGGACGGTGACTTGGCCAAAGGTGCGGCCATCGTGAACAATGCCAAAACCAGGCGGGTCAGCGTGTGTAATGCCCTTGACTGTCTGTTGGTGAGCGAAAAACGATTGAACGACCTGCCCACGCTCTGTGCTCCATTGGCTTCTTCCAACGTCCTAATTTATGCAGACCCGCAAGCTTACGCGGAACTGAAATACCATTACCCTGCCTCTCTGCTAGAACCTGCCACCGAAGAAAGCTTCGGCACCGAGTTTCTTGATTACAAAATGGCAGTTAAAACGGTTTCCGGCCTTCAGGAAGCATTGGAACATATTGCCCGCAACAGTTCCATGCACAGCGAATGCATCGTCAGTGAAAATGCAGAGACCTGCGCCGTGTTTGAACGCGCCGTGGATGCCGCCTGTGTTTACACCAATGTTTCCACCGCCTTTACCGACGGTGCTCAATTCGGCCTCGGAGCAGAAATTGGCATCAGTACCCAGAAACTGCACGCCCGCGGCCCCATGGCACTCGAGGAATTGACTACCTACAAGTGGCTTATCCGTGGCGAGGGACAGATTCGCAAAAGTTGAATGAAAAGTATTAACACGAACGTAATCATCCGCTTCAATGGGCTGGAATTTATCCAAAGTAAATAAATGAACACAAACAACGCTACAAAGGGCCCTCTGGTCGAAATCATCACCATCGGTGATGAAATCCTCATCGGTCAGATTGTAGATACAAATTCTGCCTGGATGGCCCGTGAATTGAATAAAGATGGTTTTCGGGTGCATCAGATCACGACAGTTTCGGACAATGAAACGCATATTTTGAAAGCGGTGGATGGTGCGTTCAGCCGTGCGGATATTGTGTTGCTAACAGGCGGTCTAGGCCCAACGAAAGACGACATCACCTTGCAAACATTATGCAAATACTTCAACACACACCTGATTCACAATCAAGATGTTGTTGAAAACATCAGGGAAATATTCGCCCACCGTGCACCTGTTTTGAATGACTTAACATTGGCACAGGCCATGGTTCCGGCTTCAGCCACCATTATACAAAACAAACGCGGCAGCGCTCCAGTCACCTGGTTCGACAAGAAAGGAATAGTGCTGATATCTATGCCTGGTGTTCCTTCCGAAATGGAATGGGTAATGAGCAATGAAGTGCTGCCCAGACTGCGGTCAAAATTCAATACACCGGTATTGCTGCATAAAACAGTCTTGGTCGTTGGGATTTCTGAATCCGGACTGGCCATGCGACTCACCGATTGGGAAAACGAACTTCACGATTGCCTTAAACTGGCCTATCTGCCCTCACCAGGTATGGTGAAACTGCGCTTGAGCGGTTTTCTTCCGGACCGTGAGAAGCTGGAGAACATCATCGAAGCCGAATTGGTGAAACTTCGTGACATTCTGAATAAATCCATACTTGCCGAAGAAGATTCGCCTGTGGAAGAAATCATCGGTCGTTTGCTTAAGGAAAAAGGTTTGTGGCTGGCCACGGCCGAAAGTTGCACCGGTGGCAACATTGCGCATCTGATTACCAGCATTTCAGGCAGTTCAGCCTATTTCGCCGGGTCCATCGTTGCTTACCAAAATGAAGTGAAAATCCAGGAATTGGGGGTTTCGTCCGAGACACTACGCGACTTTGGAGCTGTCAGTCAGGAAACCGTCGAGGAAATGGCCGAAGGTGTTCGCAAAAAATTAAAGACCGACATTGGTGTAGCCGTGAGTGGCATAGCCGGACCAAGCGGAGCCACCGAAGGGAAACCCGTCGGAACCGTTTGGATATGTGTCTGCACCCAGGACAAAAACATCACGAGGAAGTTCCAATATGGACAGATTCGTAAACGCAACATCGATATGGCCACGCTTTCGGCCTTTTCCATGATTAAAGAACTTATTGTAGAATAAACAGATGAGAAATTTCACCAATGTCAAGGATTTGGGCGACTTGAACGCCGCCGTGCTGGAAGCGCTCGAAATCAAGAAAAACCGTTTCGCCTACAAACAACTCGGCGAAAACAAAACGCTGATGATGGTGTTTTTCAATTCCAGCCTGCGTACCCGCCTCAGCACACAGAAAGCAGGCATGAACTTGGGTATGAACACGATGGTGCTGGACATCAATCAAGGAGCCTGGAAACTGGAAACCGAACGCGGCGTCATCATGGACGGCGACAAGCCCGAACACATTTTGGAAGCCATTCCGGTGATGGGCAGCTATTGCGACGTCATCGGCGTCCGTGCGTTCGCCAAGTTCGAAAGCAAGGCATTCGACTATGAGGAAACCATTCTGAACCAATTCATCCAATATTCCGGCCGTCCTGTTTTCAGCATGGAAGCTGCCACCGGCCATCCGCTGCAGAGTTTTGCCGACCTCATCACCATTGAGGAATACAAAGAAACAGCCCGCCCGAAAGTGGTGCTTACTTGGGCACCGCATCCCATGGCGCTCCCACAAGCCGTACCGAACAGTTTCGCAGACTTCATGAACGAAGCGAATGTGGATTTCGTGATTACGCATCCGGAAGGTTACGAGCTGGCTCCGCAATTCGTAAGGAACGCCCGTGTGGAATACGACCAGATGAAAGCGTTCGAAGGGGCCGATTTTGTGTATGCCAAAAACTGGGCGGCTTTTCAAGACCCGAACTACGGTAAGATTCTAAGCAAAGACCGTCAGTGGACCGTCAGCGACCGTCAGATGGCCGTGACCAACGATGCCCGTTTCATGCATTGCCTACCCGTGCGTCGCAACATGATTGTGACCGACGATGTAATCGAGGGTCCGCGCAGCATCGTGATTCCAGAAGCTGCCAACAGAGAGATTTCGGCACAAACGGTGATCAAACGGATTTTGGAAAACCTGTAGAAAAGGCCTACCTTTGTTATCGTTTTAAACCAACTTGAACTATGGATACAGTCCTGAGCGGCATCCGCTCCACCGGCAACCTGCACCTCGGCAATTATTACGGGGCATTGCGCAATTTCATACGCATGCAGCACGAGAATAATTGCTTTTTCTTCATTGCGGATTACCATTCCCTGACCACCCATCCGGATCCGAAGGTTCTGCATAACAATGTCAAGAGCGTATTATGCGAATACCTGGCTGCCGGCATCGACCCGAACGTTGCCACCATCTATGTGCAGAGTGACGTGAAGGAAGTTATTGAACTGTACCTGATGCTCAATATGCATGCCTATCTGGGCGAACTGGCAAAGACAACCTCGTTTAAGGAAAAAGCCCGCAAGCAGCCGGAAAACGTGAACGCAGGCCTGCTCACCTACCCAACCCTGATGGCTGCCGATATTCTGCTGCACAACGCCGACAAGGTACCGGTGGGCAAGGATCAGGAACAACACCTGGAAATGACCCGCAAGTTTGCCCGTCGTTTCAACAACTTCTATGGCGTTGAGTTCTTCAAGGAACCGCAGGCGTACAATTTTGGGGAAGAGTTGATTAAGATTCCGGGACTGGACGGCAGCGGCAAGATGGGCAAGTCCGAAGGTAACTGCGTCTACTTGACCGAGGATCCAAAAATCATTGAGAAAAAGGTAAAACGGGCGCTGACGGATGCTGGACCGACTACACCAAATTCAGTAAAGCCGGATTGCATCCAGAATTTGTTTACGATACTGAACGTCGTTTCTACGCCGGAAACGTACACGTACTTTGATGAAAAATGGAATTCCTGCGAAATCCGTTACGGAGATTTGAAGAAACAGCTGGCAGAAGACATTATCAAGGTAACCAATCCTATTCGGGAGCGGTATCTGGAAATCTACAACGACGAAGCGTATTTGCACCAAGTGGTGACGGAAGGTGCCGAGAAGGCCAGAGTCAGTGCGCAAAAAACCCTGATCGCCGTGCGCGAAATCATGGGATTCAAATCGTTCTGATTGACCTTACTTCAATTTTGCACTTATCATTTCTCTTAGGAGTATATTTTCAGCTTCCTTAGCCATGTATTCTTTGCCCGTTTTCACCTCCTTTAGAAAACGTGGAATTTCTACGCTATCGTCGAAAAAATCGCCGATGAACACCCCGAAATGATCGGACAGTTGCTTCAGCTTGGTCACAGTAAAGTCCACTTTGCCGTTTTCGTGCTTGGAATAGGTGGTCGTTGAAAAATCCAGGTCGATGGCAACGTGATACTGTAATTGGCCGGAACGCAACCTGACTCGGTGCAACTTTGCTCCAATTTTCTTATTTAGGTCCGTATCAATCGTTTTTAATGCCATCTTCACCGGGTATTCGTTATGTGGACGAAAGTACCCCATGAAAGATAAAAGCACGCTATTGCATACGTTTAGCGATTTGCGTTTAAAGAAATTTAGCGCTTTAAAAGGAGTCGATCATTCCTTTTAGCGTCGATAATTTCATTTCAGGAATGAAATATGCGTTTGATGCTATGCAACTGATGCGTGTATTTTTTCAATTCCTTGTTGTAAATGCCCCGCTCGTCCAGATCATCGAGACGAACACTGCCCGATGCATGCAGGATTTTATTCTGACCGAAAACTAGACCGACATGAACAATGATGCCTTCGGGATTTGAAAAAAATGCTAGATCACCGGGTAATGAAAGGCTAAGGAATTCCTCCTCACCCATAAGGGCCTGATCGCTGGCATTGCGGGGCAATTGAAATCCGTTGATGGAGGCAGAAACCTGTGTGAGACCAGAGCAATCCATGCCTAGGATGGTTTTTCCACCCCACAGGTAAGGAGCATTCAGGAATTGGTTGGCCGTTTGGAGAATGCGCTCGGGAAGAACCATGGTAAATTGCGATCCTACCGTTTCCTTATCAAGGAACAGTTCAGTCAAGACTTCTCCCGAAGGGAAGAAAAGGCGATTGCTTTGGACAAACAAGCGGCTGCCGGCAGGTAAATACATCGCTCCGACGTCTACTCCTTGAAAAACGGTGACGGGTTCCCGCAAAAGGACGGTCTGATAATGGTTCAGCTTTTCGGTCATCCCTTGTGAAAGCATCGTCAACATCTTTGTCGTAGCCCAGCCTTCATAACCGTCGGCTTGATTACGGACCAACGTCCAATTGTCCTGAGTTTCCAACCATTCAAACTGTTCACCAAAAAGCAATTGAGTCGTCATTTCGGACCGTTCGGAAGGTTCCGATCGTACGGGCAACACGGGCATTGAAAGAATTCCTACACGCATGGTTTAAAATCTTTTGGAGAGTTCTTCTTCGGTGAAAGGCATCAGAATCGGTTTTCCGTCTGGTGTGTATTTGTTTTCTTTCAAGGCCAGCAATCGCTGAACCAAATCATTCATTTCAGCCTCGCTCATCTTCTGTCCGTAAGGAATGGCAGCTGCTTTTGCAAGTCGTAGAGCAAGTTTTCGGCGACGATCCTGGAGTTGGTTTTCTCCGGGTTCAGACAAGGATTGAAGCAAATCTTCCAAAAGCAAGCCAGGATGCGTTCCTTTCAAATCGGGTGGTATAGCTACCATGGTAAAGTCGTTGCCGGAGCATTGTATGTCAAACCCGAAGGCATGCAACTCGTCCATGACTTCCAACAGGGAAATTCGTTGAACAGCATCCAGGTCCAGAATTTCGGGGAACAAAAGCACCTGCGATGTTGATTTGCCCGTTTCGACCATCGTCAAATACCGATTAAAAAGAACGCGGAGGTGTGCCCGATGCTGATCGATGAATAGAAGTGAATGCGGCGTTTGCAGAACGATGTAGGAAGAAAACAACTGGAACTTGGCTGCTTTGTCGTTCAGATCCTCCAAGTTGAATAAACGGTTGGTGGGAAGTTTATCTCCTTCGAAAACAGCTTCATCAACCGATTCTGTCGGAATTCCCTGCGACGTCCAAGCTTGCTCCTGCGATGCCAAATCGCCTTTTTGCTTCTCGAATCCTTGAAAAAGCAAGTCCCAGTTTTGTGGGGATCTCGAAGACGACGTAGATTGGCCCTTAAATGGGTTGTAACTCGGATCAAATTTCAATGATGGAGAGGAAACTTCCCGGTCACCGGTGAAAACTCGGATATCGGGCGCATCGTCGCGGTCAAAGTCGATGGACGGCACCGCATTCGCCTTGCCCAAAGCTTCGCGCACCGTGGCATGAATGATGGGCCAAATGGCCTGTTCGTGTTCAAACTTAACTTCGGTCTTGGTCGGATGGATATTGACATCCAATGTTTCAGGGTCTACTTCCAGGTATAGAAAGAACGTGGGTTGTTGTCCAGACGGGATCAACAACTCATACGCTTTCATGACGGCACTGCGGAAACCCTTATGTTTGATAAAACGGTCGTTAACAAAGAAATACTGCATCTGGTCCCGCTGGCATGACGCAGCTGGATCGCCTATAAAACCGGTGATGCGTATCAGTTGGGTATTGACGTCTACCGGATACAGCTGCTTATGCAACTGTCCGGAATTGCGTTTCCCGAAAATTTGGAGCACCCGCTGTTTGAGGTTAGATGGTGGTAGGATATACAAAGCATCATCGTTATGGGTGAGCGACAAATGCAGTGTTGGGTTGACCAATGCGATTTGGATGAACTCCTCGCGAATGGTCTTGAGTTCTTTGGTGTTGTCTCCCAGAAATTTTCGTCGGGCAGGAATGTTGTAAAATAAGTTTCTGACAGTGAAACGGGACCCTTGCGCCGCCAATGTCGGTTCTTCATTGGAAACCACTGAGCCTTCGATTTCCACTTTCCAAGCCAGTTCGTCATCGGAACGACGGGTAACGAGCTCGACTTGTGCAACGGAAGCAATGGAAGCCAACGCTTCCCCTCGAAAGCCCATGGTGTGCAGATGAAATAAATCGGTAGCTTGACGAATCTTTGAAGTGGCATGGCGTTCGAACGCAAGGCGTGCATCCTCAGGGGACATGCCTTTGCCGTTGTCCATGACGCGAATCATGTTGCGGCCGGCTTCCTTGAGCACCACATCAATTTGAGTGGCACCTGCATCGATAGCGTTCTCCACCAATTCCTTAACCACCGACGCTGGGCGTTGGATCACTTCGCCTGCAGCAATCTGATTGGCGACGGAATCGGGTAAAATGCGGATGATATTCTCCATGGAGCGGGCTTTTTCGGTCAGGTAAAAATAAGCATTCCTGCGCTATTTACGAGCAGGGCGGGCGGCACTTTGCTTGGGAGCTTTTTTGGCTGCGGGTAGTTTCATAGGTTTTTCAGGTTCTGGGATTTTTAAAACCGGCGGTTCTTCGTCCGAAACTTGATTTTTTTTCTCCGTATTTTGTCTTTTGTAAATCCTGAAAATGTCTTCGGGGGAAGTTGGTCTGGCTTCGTCATACCATGCAAAATTTTTCAGAAATCGAGCTTCCGGATCCAACAAGTTCAGCGGATAGAACTTGCCTTTGGGTTCTGGCCAAACAACCACCTTTTTGACCACTTCGTCGTGTCGGTACAAATCGAGCGAACTGCCTTCCAATCGATTCAGGCCCATAATTTTCAGGTCTTTGTCCCTGGGGAGATAAACAGTTTCAGCATTGCCGCGAATCTCCACTTTTACGACCTGACTCGAATCGAAATACGCTTTGAGGTCCTTACCCGAAGATTGATCGTACAAGGAATCGCCTTCCTGCGAAATCAGCATGGCCGCTCGCAGGATATGAAGCATTTCCGGTTTGTTGTTTTTGGTATGCATTTGAATGAACTCACCTGTAATTTGCTGTTTTGCAGACCAAAGTATAGGCTCCTGATAGAAAGAAAGGATGGAATCACGGGTTGAATAATACAAGGAATCGCACAAACCTTGAAAATCATTTCGATAAAAACGAACTGCATGAAAGGCTTTTATCGCTTTATATATGGAATCCTGCTGGGTCATCAGCGTATCAGCGTGCAACCACAGGGTATCAATTTCGGAATGTTCGATGAGCAATGGTTGCCTTGCCATTAGGCCAAAACCTGTTTTTTCCTCACTGTACCCATAGCCCCCAATCATGGTGATCTGCTGAACCGTATCAATGAGCACCACATTGCCGAACGCTTCTCCAATGGAATTCTTCTGATCGTAAAACACTGTATCACCAGTGAGTCTGCGATGATCGCTGATCACGTAGGAACGGTTGTAAAGGACGCTTTTATCGGTATTGGTATTGTAGGTCCCTTTGGTCGTATACACATATCCGCTGTCCGAAACGATATCCGTGGGCACATTGATGTCCGCTACCTTGGTGACTGTATTGTAGGTCAATTCCTTGTTGGTCATGACGAATTTCGGGTGAACCAGTTTGACATCGTTCCTGAAATTGGCGATTTTGGTATCCGAATTGTATTGACCGTATTCGGAAGAAAGCTGGTTCTTTTCGTCCACCAGCAGACCACCGTCAAAGAAATAGCTGATGTTGGAGTTCCGATCAAAGTTCAGGCTATCGGTGAACAACGTCACGTTGCGGTTTTCCAGTCGGACTTTTTCGCGGACCTGTGCCAGCTTGGTGGTGCCGTCGTAATAGAGCCAGGCGCCATATAAGAAAAGCGTATCCCCCTGCTCCATGTGCACATTGCCAAAAGCATACAGTGAATTGGTCTTTTGAAAATAATGGGCCGAATCACAAAACAATTTGGCCCCCTCGTGACGGAATAGGACGTTGCCGGAAAATAACTGATACTCCGGATGAAGAAAGGCATCACCATACAAGTCGTCCGCATGTTCGAGGTATATTTTCTTGCCAGGTCGTTTCTTTTTTACAGGTACGTTCATCACGGGAATTTTCATCAATCCCGACTGAATATACTTTTGCGTCATCGGTAATTGGATGGCAGGCTTTTTCGTAACAGGTTTCGGAGCTGCTGCCGCCTGTTTTTTTGCAGCATTCCTGGTCATGTCAGGAATGTGAATCTGCACTTTGGCCTGACCCGCCGCAAAAAGCGAAAAAAGGCATAAGAGGCTTATTAAAAGCCCCTTATGCCATTCATTTATAATTCTGTCGGTTAACCTCATTCTTATTTCTTGACCCAGCCCGGATAACGGAACTCACAATTGCTCCATTTTTCATCAATATGGACGTATGTTTTCTTTTGTTTCTGAAGAACCCAATCGTTTAAAATCTTCTCACTTTTTGAGCTCTGGACCATTTGCTTGAGGAGTTGGAAGTCATCCGTCAGATTGGCCTTGTGGGCTTTTGTTTTGGATTTTACACGAACGATGGCACAGACTTCTTTATCCTTCAGATTGATCATGCTAAAGGGTTTGGAGATTTCCCCCACATTCATGGTGTACGCCAACTTTCCAACTTCAGGCAGCAAGTCTTCAAATTGGAAACGGGGGGTTCCAGTACGAGGATTAACCATCAGCCCTCCATTATTACGGGTATCCTTGTCGAAAGAAAATATCTGGGCAGCTCCCTGGAATGTCATTTTTTGGTTGCGAATCAGGTCGGCGATACTGTCCAAACGCAGTAAGGCCTGGTTTCGTTCGGAGGCTGAAATGTGCGGTTTCAGCAAAATATGGCGGCAATTGATGCGGTCGCCTCGTTTTTCAATCAGTTGGATGATGTGGAAACCGTATTCTGTTTCAACAATCTTTGACACTTTCTTGGGGTCGTTGAGCGAAAAAGCAACGTTGGCAAATTCAGGCATCAATTCTCCCTTGCCCATAAAACCGAGTTCACCACCAACTTTGGCACTGTTACGATCGTCGGAATACATCACGGCCAGCGTCGAAAAGTTGGACCCTTTGTTCACGCGGTCTGTAAAATCACGAAGCCTGTCCTTGATTTCAGCTATTTCCGTTGGATCATATTGGGGTTCTACAGTAATGATTTCAACTTCTACTTCAGCAGGTACCACGGGTATGCTATCCACTTTCAAATTATTGTAATACTGTCGAATTTCACCCGGGGTGACCGTAATACTTCCGATCAGCTTCCGCTTAACAGTGTTGACAATTTGCTCAGTCCGTGCCTGATCCCGGTATATTTCTCGAATTTTTGAAAGCGGTTTTCCAAAATATTCTTCCAGTTTTTCTTTTGATCCTCCGGCTTGTTTGATGTTGTAGTTAATTCGTTGGTCAACCGAAGACATGACGTCATTGTCTGACACCACAATACTGTCCAGATCGGCCTGTTGAAGGTAGAGCTTATCAATTGCCAGCAGTTCAGGAATGACACAATAGGGATCACCGGAGAATTTCACGCCCTGCGCTTGAGCTTCCAAGCGCTTTGCTTCCACTTCGGAACGCATGATGGGTTCGTCACCGACCACCCAAACAATTTCGTCAATAATATTATCTTGCGCTGAAACTGCAGACAGGCAAAACAACGTCAGGATCATCAAGGTACCGCGTATGCTCATTTTTTGAAGGGTTGAGGTTTCACATTAAAATAGGTAATCCTTCCTTTTTTCTCTGCCTCACGGAGCAGATCCTGTTCAAACCGATGGATAAACTCGGTTTTACGGGTATTGACTACAATGTTTCGGACTTCATCTTTGACGTATTCCAACGGAGCGGTGGAACCGGCTAGTATGTAATCGTCCACATATAGCAGGTATTCAAATTCTCCAACCACCACATCCAGCGTTGGACGAGTTCCCAGAAAATCGGCGTTCTTGCCTGTATCGTACGAAATCTGATCCAGGATGTCATCTAATATGACCCAACGATCTAAAAAATACTCAAACTGACCACCATTCTGGACACAGTAACTTTCAATCTGGGTGAATGCTTCGTTGGATGAATTCTTATACAGTTTTTTCAGTTTCGCCAGATCTGGAGCTGCCTTCGGAATCTTTATGAAGATACCCTTGATCAGATCATGACCGGCGCTGAACCGATCCCTGTTGTTTTCATAAAAAACCTGAATCTCGGTATCGGTGATGTTATTCTGCATCTTTTCGTTCAGCACTTGCTGTTGATACGCATAGATGATAAGCGAGCGGCGGTAATTCTCCACCAATTCTTCAATATCCTGCCCTTCGGGTATATTCTTGACTGCCTTGCCAAACATCAGCAGTTCCTTGACACGGTTTTTCAGATATTGCTGAACGTACGTTGTACTGTCTTTTGCTGAAAGTCCCTTAGGCATACCTTGCACAGCTTCATCAAGATAAATGAAATCCGTGCCGACCTTGGCCAGTCGGACGCGGTCGTCAGAAGCATCCCCGCTCGAACACATTTTGAGCAGGAGCGGAATCAGCATCAGATACATGAATGTTTTCATTCCAAAAGGTCTCTTTTTTTAGAGACGTAAAGATACTTCAAAAAGCTGTTAAAGGGGGCAGGCTTAATTTTTATTAACCGTATTTAGTACCTCTTTGTTCACAATCACCTTAAATTTGCTCCTCAGCGTCTTGATCCACTGCTCTTCGAGGAAATTCTGGTAATCGGAAATGACCAGTCCGCGGACGTCTGTATAGGACTCGGGGCCTTTTGCAAGCACTTTTCCGCTCAGGAATACCACCGGATATTTTTTGTCCAATTCGGGTTTGGTTTTCTTGAAGGCGAGGAAGTCCACATTGGCGTTTTCACCAACGGCGAACAGACCTTGCTCCACTTTCACCATGGAAGTCGTATCGGAGTTGAACGTGCGTTTCAAGACAATGGAAACGGAATCCAGGGCCAGTTTCTTGATCATTTTCTTAGCTTTGGCAGCAATTGCGGGATTTGCGCAAGAAATGACGAAGCCTTTGTAACGCGGTTTGTCCCAATTGTATTTGGCTACGGAATCCTTAAAGTAGTTTTCTAAGCCTTTGGTGTCCTGAGAAGCCTTGTCCCATACTTCGCGGTTGCTCACTTCGAATAAGAGGATGCCATCACGGTATTCCTGCATCAAGTGGCCAAACTCAGGGTATTTCTTTTCGAGGTTTTTATCCTCATAAGCCATGGCTATTTCACCGACATAAGTGTCGTAGGCTTCGGTCAGGTTGTTCGATGCGCCTTGTTTTTTGGCTAGAGCCAGCGCAAAACCTTTTTGGCTGAAATTCTTCCCGTTTAGTACAAACAAGGGGTTCATGCTTTCAGCCAATGCTTTGACCAATGTAGAGTCTCCTTTGATGCGAACTGCTTCGTAGGCTTTAACGAACTGGTCGAAACTTTCCTTGTTCGGTGTATATCCATATTCTTTCTTGACTCGTTCAATGAATGACTTTTTGGAAACCTGCGTGCGTGCTTCGTCCTGAGCAATGAAGCCAGTGACGTCATTGCGCATTTCTACTATGGAAGGATAAGGTTGGAACTCAAGGGCTTTGACGATGTGCCAACCGTATTTGGACTGGAAGGGGGGCGAAAATTCTCCAACCTTGAGCTTGTAAACATTGGTTTCGTATTCAATTGGCAATGAACCGCAGAACATCAAGCCATATTCACCGCCTCGTTCGGCAGCACCACGGTCATCGGACTGCGTGGTCGCAAATTTTGTAAAATCTTCTCCAGCCTGTAACGCCTTGTAAATCTTGAAGATGGAATCTTTTATGGTTGCCTTTTCTTCCGGTGAAGCAGTAGCAGCAACGGCCTTCATGATGTGTGCGGAACGGTATTTTCCTCCTGCATCCATACGGTTCATCACTTTGATGATGTGGTAACCGAACTGTGAACGAATGGGTGCACTGATTTTTCCGATCGGTGTATTGTATGCGGCGTTCTCAAAAGGGAACACGTAACGCAGACCCGTTGCAAATCCAAGATAACCACCATCTTCCTTGCTGCCGTCATCCGAATTTTCTCTGGCAAGTTTGGCGAAATCTTCACCTTTCAGCGCTCTTTTGTATAGCGCCATGGCTTTCTGATACTGTTTCAGGGTATCTTCCGGCGTTGCTCCAGGTTGAACGGCCAGCAAAATGTGGCTGACTTCGGTATATTGGCGGAGACGGTCGTAACAAAGTTTGATCATTGCTTCTTCGGCATCCTTATCCGTGAGGTACGGGGTGATGAGTTGCTTGCGGTAACCGCCGAGCTCGGTGATGAAAGCCTGCGTGGTGTCGATGCCCTGGGCTTCGGCTTCTGCCACTTTCAGTTTGAAATTGATGAACAGGTCCACGTATTCATCCAACGTTTTCGTGTCGGGTGTGGCATTCGAATTGTTCTTGTTCCAGATGTACTCAAATTCCGATTTGGTCACATCCTTACCGGCGATGTTCATCAAAATCGGATCGTTGTTTTGGGCAAGGCAAACGGAAAGGAAGGCGGAAAATAACACCAAAGTAACTACTTTCTTCATAATCAATAAATTTTCAAATATGGTTAACATTTATGAACCTGCGAACGAATCCGCAAGTCCTAGAACGTAAATTAGGTCATAAAATTGTGTCTCCACGTAACTAGTCTCCCCGACTGTAATTAGGGGCCTCACTGGTGATGGCGACATCATGCGGGTGGCTTTCGGCCACGCCGGCATTGGTGATGCGGGTGAACTTCGCTTTGTGCAGCAATTCAATGGTGGCGGCTCCACAATAGCCCATACCGGCACGCAGTCCTCCAACCATTTGATAGACAACTTCAAAAAGGGTTCCTTTGTAGGGTACGCGTGCGGAAATTCCTTCTGGAACCAGTTTCTTGACATCCGTTTCTCCATCCTGGAAATAGCGGTCTTTGGAGCCTTTTTCCATGGCTTCGATGGAGCCCATTCCGCGATAGGATTTAAATTTGCGTCCGTTGAAAATAATGGTTTCACCGGGAGATTCTTCCACACCTGCCAGCAAACCACCCATCATGACGGAATGTGCACCGGCAGCCAACGCTTTCACAATGTCGCCTGAATACCTCAAACCACCGTCGGCGATCAAAGGAACACCAGTGCCTTTCAAGGCTACGGCTACGTCGTAAATGGCTGAAAGCTGTGGAACGCCGACTCCGGCTATGACACGGGTTGTACAGATGGAACCGGGTCCGATACCGACCTTGACACCGTCAGCGCCGGCAGCGGCCAACATCTTGGCGGCATCACCGGTGGCAATGTTGCCCACAACGACATCCAGGTTGGGGTATTTTTCCTTGACTTTGCGAAGCATGTCCACCACACCTTTGGAGTGTCCGTGGGCTGTATCGATGACGATGGCATCCACGCCTGCTTCCACCAATGCCTTGATGCGCAGGTTGGAATCGCCGGTTACACCAACACCTGCAGCGACGCGAAGCCGTCCTTTGGAATCCTTGCAAGCGTCGGGTTTATCCTTCGCTTTGGTAATATCCTTATAGGTGACCAAGCCAATGAGTTTGCCGTCGTTATCCACCACAGGAAGCTTTTCAATTTTGTATTTCTGAAGAATATCGGCAGCCTTTTCCAGGTCCGTCGTTTGCTTGGCCGTAACCAAACCTTCTTTGGTCATCACGACATCCACCAATTTATCCATTTCGCGTTCAAAACGCAGGTCGCGGTTGGTGACGATGCCGAGCAGGAAATTCTTATCATCCACAACGGGAATGCCACCAATATGGTATTCAGCCATCAATTTGAGGCACTGGCGAACAGTGGATCCTATTTTGATGCAGACAGGATCGTAGATCATTCCGTTTTCGGCACGTTTCACGATTTGAACCTGCTTGGCCTGTTCAGCTATGGACATGTTCTTGTGAATTACACCGATACCGCCCTCGCGAGCTATGGCGATGGCTAGCTTGTTCTCGGTCACCGTATCCATGGCAGCGGAGACAAAGGGAATTTTCAATTCGATGTTGCGGGAAAAGTGGGTGGACAAGTTCACGGTCCGTGGAAGCACCTCTGAATAATCAGGGACTAACAGGACATCGTCGAAAGTCAGTCCGTCAAAAGCGACCCGATCTGCAATAAAAGACATACTGGTAATGTTTTAAATTTATTGCGTGCAAATATAAGCATTCCGCGTGGATTAATTCCCCATTTCAGAAATAAACTTGATTCTGACTAGGCGTGCTTCCTCTTCCGAAAATTCTCCGCCCAACTCGCTTAAAGCATCCAAAATGCTGTCCGTTGAAGACTCCTTGAAATAGTCCATGATCTCATCAATGTGGTCTGAATCCATAATTTCATTCAAGAAGTAATCGATGTTGATTTTGGTTCCTGAATAGACGATGGCTTCAATTTCATCCAGCAGTTCAGTGAAATCAAGACCTTTGGTAAGGGCCACATCATCGAGGGCGATTTTGCGGTCGATTGCCTGAATGATGGAAACCTTCAGCTTGGATTTATTGGCAACCGTGCGAACCCGAAGGTCTTCAGGGCGTTCAATTTCGTTTTCGGCCACATGCTTGCGGATGAGCGAAAGGAATTCCTCGCCATAGCGTTTGGCCTTGCCTGCTCCGACACCTGGTACGTTTTGCAACTCATCCATATTTACGGGATAAGTTGTGGCCATGGCTTCCAAAGAAGGATCCTGGAAAATCACATAAGGGGGAAGATTCAGCTTCTTGGATACTCGTTTGCGCAAATCCTTGAGCATGGAATACAAGCCTGGATCGACTGCGCAGGCAGCACCTCCACGTACCGGCACTTCTTCATCCGGTTCTTCATAATCGTTGTCTTCCGTCACTTTGAAGCTGATCGGATTTTTGATGTATTCGCGACCACTTGGAGTTACTTTGAGCACCCCGTAGTTCTCAATTTCCTTGTCAATATAACGGCTGATCAAGGCTTGCCTGATTACAGCGTTCCAGGTCTTCTCATCCTCGTCGGTTCCTCCGCCAAAGACTTCCAGATCATCATGCTGATAGGAAATGACTTCAGAAGTTTCCTTACCAAGCATTACATCAATGACATGATCTGTCTTAAACTTTTCTTTCAGTGCCAGGATTGTTTCCAATACCGTACACAATAATTCTTTTGCTTCCACCTGTTTCTTTGGGTTTGAACAATTATCACAGCTACCGCAATTTTCTTGCGTATATACTTCTCCGAAATAATGCAGGAGCAATTTTCGCCGGCAAACCGAAGATTCGGCATATGCCGCGGTTTCCAGTAAAAGCTCTTTCCCGATTTCCTGTTCGGCAACAGGTTTACCCTGCATGAATTTTTCAAGTTTCTGAAGATCCTTGTTGGTATAAAAGGTTATGCATTGACCTTCCCCATCATCACGACCCGCGCGGCCGGTTTCCTGATAATAACCTTCCAGGCTTTTGGGGATGTCATAGTGAATGACGAAACGGACATCGGGTTTGTCGATGCCCATTCCGAAGGCAATCGTGGCTACGATCACATCAAACTTTTCCATCAGGAAGGCATCCTGATTGTCAGTGCGTTGGGAGGATTCCATCCCGGCATGGTAGGCTCTGGCATTGATGCCGTTCACCACCAGGGTTGCCGCCAACTCTTCTACTTTTTTACGACTCAGGCAATAAATAATGCCCGATTTACCGTGATTTGCTTTGATGAAACGAATGATTTCCCGGTCGATGTTTGCCGTTTTTGGCCGTACTTCGTAATACAGATTCGGACGGTTGAACGATGACTTGAACATTTTTGCGCCGATCATCCCCAGGTTTTTCTGAATGTCGTGTTGCACCTTGGGGGTGGCCGTAGCCGTGAGCGCAATGATGGGCGCACGACCGATTTCATTGATTAGTGGGCGAATCCGGCGGTATTCCGGGCGGAAGTCGTGCCCCCATTCGGAAATGCAATGAGCCTCATCGACCGCGAAAAGAGAGATGGGTATCTGCCTCAGGAATTCGACGTTTTCCTCTTTGGTCAGCGATTCCGGTGCCACATAGAGCAACTTGGTCTTGCCCGAAAGAATGTCATTCTTGACCTGGTCGATGGCGGCTTTGTTTAGAGAAGAATTGATGAAATGTGCTACGCCGTCCTCATCGCTGAAGTTCCGCATGGCATCCACCTGATTCTTCATCAACGCGATCAAAGGGGAGACGACAACTGCGGTACCGTTCATCAGCAAGGACGGGAGTTGGTAACACAAGGACTTGCCTCCGCCGGTAGGCATCAGCACGAACGTGTCGTTCCCATCCATCACATTGCGGATGATGGCTTCCTGGCTTCCTTTAAATTGGTCGAATCCAAAGTACGTCTTCAGGCAACTGGTTAATTCATCAGGCTTCCCCATTAACAGGTTTTGTTGGCAAATCAGGCACTGATCAGCCGGGTATGAGTCAAGGTCTCTACTTTCGATTTGGCATATTCAAGGGCAATGCACAACGTCTCCTGCACGCCCGAAGGTATTTCATACATGGAATCCATGATGATGGTTTCCGAAATGGCTCGCAGCCCACGGGCTCCAAGCTTGAATTCAACGGCTTTGTCCACTATGTAATCGAACACGGCAGGTTCAAAACTCAGCTCCACACCATCCATTTCAAACAATTTGACATACTGGCGGATAATCGAATTCTTCGGCTCCGTCAAGATTGCTCTCAAAGCATTGCGATCGAGTGGGTTCAGGTAAGTCAGCACCGGCAATCGTCCAATAATTTCGGGAATCAAGCCGAATGATTTTAAATCCTGAGGTGCAATATACTGCAGGAAATTGGTTCGGTCAACATGAAGGGTTTCCTGCGTGGCGCTGTAACCGACCACTTTCGTGTTGAGTCGAGCGGCAATTTTCTTTTCAATTCCATCGAACGCTCCACCACAAATGAAGAGAATGTTCTTGGTGTTGACCGCAATCATTTTCTGATCCGGATGTTTGCGTCCCCCTTGTGGCGGAACATTGACCACCGAACCTTCCAACAATTTCAATAATCCCTGCTGAACCCCTTCTCCGCTCACGTCACGCGTTATGGAGGGATTGTCGCCTTTGCGGGCGATTTTGTCGATCTCGTCGATGAACACGATGCCGCGTTCGGCCGCAGTCACATCGTAATCGGCGACTTGAAGCAGACGAGTCAGAATGCTTTCAATGTCTTCTCCCACATAACCTGCTTCGGTCAGCACCGTGGCATCCACGATGGCGAAAGGTACATGCAGTTTCCTGGCAATTGTTTTGGCCAAAAGCGTTTTACCGGTTCCAGTTGGACCTACCATGATGATGTTGGACTTTTCGATTTCCACATCATCACCGCTGTCCTTCTGTAGAAGCCTCTTGTAATGGTTGTACACCGAAACGGACAGGTATTTTTTGGCATCATCTTGTCCAATGACGTACTCATCGAGAAAGGCCTTGATTTCCTTTGGCTTAGGCATATCCTCCTTCTTAAAGTCAAATCCGTTCTTATTTTTTTTGGAATCTTTCTTATCAATTTCGGACACCATTTCCCAGGCACGACCTGCACAATCACTGCAGATATTACCTGTCGTTCCAGAAATGAGCAGTTCTACCTGATCTCGGTTCCGTCCGCAAAAACTACATTTATCGGTTGTTTTCGCCATGTTTATTTGTTTCTGATCATGATTTCATCAATCATGCCGTAATCTTTGGCTTCAACTGCTGTCATCCAGTAATCACGGTCGGAATCCTTTTCAATTTCTGCAATAGACTTACCGGAGTGGTCTGCGATTATCTGGTAAAGTTCTTTTTTAAGTTTCAGAATTTCTCTGGCTTGGATTTCAATGTCTGAAGCCTGGCCCTGAGCACCACCCATGGGCTGATGGATCATGACGCGCGAATGCTTAAGAGCAAAGCGTTTGCCCTTAGCACCAGCGGTCAGCAATACGGCAGCCATCGAAGCAGCCATGCCCGTGCAGATGGTGGAAACGTCGCTTGTGATGAACTGCATGGTGTCGTAGATGCCAAGTCCGGCATTCACGCCGCCACCGGGTGAATTCAGGTAAAGCGAAATGTCTTTGCCTGGATCGGAGGAGTCCAGATACAGCAACTGTGCCTGCACTACATTGGCCGTATAGTCGTCCACCTGAGTTCCGAGAAAAATAATGCGGTCCATCATCAGACGGGAAAAAACATCCATCTGAGCTACGTTCAACTGACGTTCTTCAATGATGGTTGGTGAAATATAGTTGCTGGTAATCTTCAAATAATCATCCAGCGCACTACCGTTCATGCGGAGATGACCAGTAGCAAATTTGCGGAAATCGTTCATATTCATTTAGGTTAACATATTAAAGACTGATTTCAGTCCTAGAACAAATGTATAAATAAATTTAGTTCCTCAACAAAAAAATAGGACCGTGAATAGTATTTCACGGTCTTATTATTTTTTAATAACAAAATGGGCTGGAATCGCACAGTTTTGTGCGATTTGCCAATAGCCTATTCGAAAAGCTTGTTAAAGTCTTCGACGCTGATTTTCTTATCTGCGATTTTGACGGCACCTTTCAGGAATCCAGCAACGACAGCACTCATAGACTGGTCGATGATGTTGCGTTTGGATTCTTCTTTCTTGAGCATGTCAGCGGCATAACCGTTCAGCAGATCTTCCGGTACGTTCATCATGCCATATTGTGCAAATTGCGCGCGGGTGATTTTTTTGGCGGTTTCCAGCAATTCTTCTTCAGAAACGGTCAGATTATTATCCTTCACAATCTTTTCCTTGATTAGATGCCACTTCAGATCTTCGATCATCTTGGGCATTTCTTCGTCGATGCTATCGGCAGTACGCTTTTGGGTTTCCAGCATCCAGCGTTTCAGGAAATCAACCGGGAAAGCTACGTCAGCCGCTTTTTTCAGCAATGCCTTTTCAGCATCGACCATAAAGCGGTAATCGCTTTCAGGTACGAATTGGGCTTCCAGCTGTTCTCTGATTTTGGCTTTGAATGCTTCTTCGGAAGTTACATTACCTTCACCATAAAGCTGATCGAACAGCACCTGATTCACTTCGCCCTCTTGGTAACGGGTAATTTCCTTTACTTCGAAGGTAAAATCGGTTGAAACAGTTTTGGCCACTTCCTTAGGTACTTTCAGAAGGGAAGCAAGTTCGGTTTCCGTATGATCATACGCTTTGGCAGGGTTGAACACAACCGTATCGCCTACTCCTAAACCAATCAGTTTGGCCTTTTCTTCGTCATTCTTGAAATATTTAGGCGTCAAAACGGCATCTTCCACGGAAATACCTTCCAGACCAATGGTTCCGTCGGGTTGCACTTCGATGAGTAGTCCCTTGATGACATCCGCTTCTTCCGTAGCTTCAGCCTTGACGTATGAACCATTGCGGGCGGCCATGCTCTTGGCCTGTTCAGCCACCATTTCTTCGGTTACCGTGATGGTATAATAAGGAATGCTGTCCTTTTTAGTGAGCGTGAAATCAAGTTCGGGTGACAAGGCAATGTCAAATGCGAAATCAAAATCTTCCTGCGTGTCGAAATCGACCATAGCCTGGGATTCGCTGGGAAGGGGTTCACCCAAAATATTGAGTTTGTTGTCACGGATGTAGTTGTACAAAGCTTCGGAAACAGCATCCTGAACCGCTTCGGCCAGTACTGATTTTCCGTACATTTTCTGAATAAGTCCTGCGGGCACCATGCCGGGACGGAAGCCTGGAACATTGGCTTTCTTGCGATAATTCTTAAGGTTTTTCTCTACCTTTTCCTGATAATCAGCTTTCAACAGCTGAATCTTTACAACGGCATTG
>Ga0209430_1000528_pt1 | contig 38464 bp, 40 predicted proteins | sample BarGraIncub1133A_FD_184504 | JGI IMG/M metagenome (GOLD analysis project Ga0209430, IMG submission 184504) | Arctic peat soil microbial communities from Barrow, Alaska - Barrow Graham LP Incubations 11-33A (SPAdes) (version 2) | ecosystem: Environmental > Terrestrial > Soil > Wetlands > Peat... | reverse complement strand
GATCTGAGTACCTGTACTGCACCGAGTTCCTCCTGTTCGGACAGGGCTTGGACCGGGAGGCGATCGAAGACCACATGGTCTCGATCGGTGGTTCGCAACTCGTGGTCGGCTCGCCCGAAGAACTCAAGATCCATGTCCATACAGACGACCCCTCACAGGCACTGGGCTTCGCGCTCAAGCTGGGCGAGGTCGCCGAGGTCCACATCCACAACATGCGTCGTCAGACCGAAGCGCGTTCCGCGGAACTGCGTGCCCAGGCCGCTTCCACAAAGCCGCTCGGGTTCGTCGCCGTAGCCGCCGGCAGCGGACTCGCCGACATCCTCCGGAGCCTTGGCGTCGACGAGATCGTCTCAGGCGGGCAGACCATGAACCCCTCCACCGCCGAGCTCCTCGAAGCCATCGAGCGTGTCCCGGCGCAATCGGTAATGGTCTTCCCGAACAACCGGAACATCATCCTCGCGGCGAACCAGACGATCGGCATCGCGGGCAAGCCCGTGGCCGTCGTTCCGACGACGTCGGTGCCTCAGGCGTTCTCAGCGCTGCTCGCAGCCGATCCGGACGTATCACTCGAGGAGAACCTCGCCGCGATGACGCAGGCTGCCGACGCGGTCCGTACCGGCGAGATAACGACGGCCATCAAAGACTCGAAGGGTAAGGCGGGCAAGATCAAGGCGGGGCAGATCATCGGCATCGTCGATCACGAGATCGAGGTCATCGGTTCGGATATCGCCGATGTCGCGCTCCGGCTCCTCGACCTGATCACCGAGGACGGGGAGACCGTGACACTGCTGGGCGGCGCTGACATCGACGACGTCACGCTGGAGAGGATCGCAGCCGATATGTCGCAAGCGCACCCTGATCTGGAGATCGAGACGCATCGGGGCGAGCAGCCGCTCTACCCGCTCATTATGGCCGTCGAGTAGAGAGGTACCTGCATGCCTCGTATCGCCGTAGTGACCGACAGCACGTGCGACCGTGGGCCCGATGCGTTGGCAGCCGCCGGCGTGACGATGGTTCCCCTTATGGTGCACTTCGGCGACGGCGCCTACAGGGACTGGGTGGAACTCACTCCCGAGCAGTTCTTCCCGAAGCTTCGCTCAGCCGCGCAGTTGCCCACGACCTCTCAGCCGACGCCGGGTGACTTCGCCCTGGTGTATCGCACCCTCGCTGACGAGGGTGCCGAGGGCATCGTCTCGATCCATCTGTCGGCCAAGTTGTCCGGCACGGTGGAGTCCGCTCTGATGGCCGCGGAGAACTCTCCGGTGCCGGTGCGCGTCATCGACTCGACCTTCGTCTCCTGCGGGATGGACTTCGCCATCGAGGCGGCCTGCGCCGCTCGGGACACCGGAGCCGACCTCGATACCGTCGAGAAGGCCGCCCTGGACGCCGTCGCGGAGAGCGAGCTGTTCTTCGTCATCGACACGCTCGACTACCTCGTCAAGGGCGGCCGGGCCGGCCGTTCTCAGGGGATGGCCGCCGCCCTGCTCAACATCAAGCCCATCCTGCGCGTGACCGGTGGCCTCATCGAGCCGTTCAAGAAGTGCAAGGGTACGAACCGCGCGATACGCGAGATGGCGGAGCACGTCGCCGGTGAGTCACGGAAGCTCGGGCCCTTGAAGATCGTGGTGGTGCACGCGGTCGCACAGAACCTCGCCGACGAGTTGATGAACGCGATCCGCTCGGCGGGCACGGATATCGCACAGATGTCGTGTGACGAGATCGGTTCCGTCATCGGCACGCATGTGGGCCCGCGCACCGTCGGCGTCGGCTACGCGCCTGCGAGATGACATCGCGGTGAGCCGTACCGGCGCGGGACGCGCGCAGCGACTCTCCGCGTTCGACGAACCGGTCACGGCTGTCCGATACGTCGACGCCCCACGAGCCGAGGCTTTGGGCCGCCTGGGCATCACCACGGTGGGCGACCTGCTCCGGCACTATCCGCACCGCTGGTTGGACCTGCGCACCACGGCTCCGCTCGGGTCGCTCCCGCTCGGGGTCGAGGCGACCGCTGTCGGCACGGTGCACGAGGTCATCGTCAAGCACCCGCGACCGCGGCTCTCTATCACCGAGGTCGCGCTGGTGGACGACAGCGGCGTCCTGGTCGGTGTCTGGTTCAACCAGCCGTATCTGCAGCAGCGCTTTCGCCCCGGCGACCGCGTCGCTTTCGCCGGGACCGTCAACATGGAATTCGGCCTGCGCCAGATGCGCACGCCGTTCGTGGAGCGGCTCGGATCGTCCGACGACGCGTCGTGGCTCGGACGACTGCTTCCGGTCCACGCGGCGACCGACGGGCTCTCCTCCAATTGGATCCGCCGTCTCGTGGCCGAAGCGCTGGACCAGTTCGCTGATGTCCCCGATCACCTCCCGGCACAGTTGCGCGTCCATCATGGGCTCATGCCGCTCTCATCGGCGCTGCGCTCGATCCACTTCCCCCAGGACATCGAGTCCAGGGACGCTGCCCGGAGGCGGCTCGCCTTCGACGAGCTGCTGACGATCCAGGTGGGGATGGCCTGGCGCAGGCACGCCATGGTCGAGGAGCGTCCCGGTCATCGCCATGTCATCGACGGGCCGTATCAGCGCGCCCTGCTCGATGCTGTGCCGTTCGCGCTGACGTCCGACCAGCAACGCGCGGCTGCCGAGATCCTTTCGGACATGGGCGCGGAACGTCCGATGAACCGAATGCTCCTGGGCGACGTCGGGACGGGCAAGACCGTCGTCGCGGCGCTCGCCCTGGCCGCGGTCGCCGACTCCGGGACACAGGCCGCGATGATGGCTCCGACCGAGGTGCTGGCACGGCAGTACGCCCACGCGGTCGGAGATCTGCTCGACGCGGCGGGTGTGGGCTGGCGGCTCCTGACGGGGTCCACTCCGGCTGCGGAGCGTCGCGAGACTTTGGCCGCACTGGCAGCAGGGACCATCAGCGTGCTCCTGGGCACCCACGCGCTGTTGACCGAGCACGTGACCTTCAAGAAGCTGACGCTGGCCATCGTCGACGAGCAGCACCGTTTCGGGGTCACGCAACGCCTCGGTCTTCGCGGGAAGGGGGAGTCCGCCGACCTCCTGGTCATGACGGCGACGCCCATCCCCCGGTCTCTCGCGCTCACCCTCTACGGCGACCTTGACGCCAGCTACCTCCGCGAGTCACCTCCGGGGCGCGAGCGCGATCGTGTCACGACACGTCTCGTCCACCGCTCCGGCCGCGATGAGGCGTACGAGTCCGTGCGCGTGGCGATCGCCGCCGGACGTCAGGCCTACGTGATCTGCGCGCTCGTCGACGAATCCGACACTGTGGAGGCGAAGGCCGCGGTCCGGGAAGCGGAGCGGCTCAGGACGAGGGTGTTCCGCGGGCTGCGCGTCGGTCTGCTGACGGGGCAGATGCGCCCGGCGGAGAAGGCGGCCGCCATGGCCGCGTTCCGTGGAGGAAAGCTCGACATCCTCGTCGCGACCACGGTCGTGGAAGTGGGTGTCGATGTTCCCAATGCGACCGTCATGATCATCGAGGACGCGGACCGGTTCGGGTTGGCGCAGCTCCACCAGCTACGCGGGCGGGTGGGACGCGGCGAGCACGGCGGCGCGGTCCTGCTCTTCGCCGATCCCAAGACCGACGAAGCGCGAAGCCGCATGAAGGCGATCACCTCGACCGCGGACGGTTTCGAACTCGCGGAGGAGGACCTCCGGCTGCGCGGGGAGGGTCAGGTCCTCGGTGAGCGTCAACATGGGTTGCCCGAGCTTCGACTCGCCTCGGTCCTACACGACGGCGATCTGGTCGAGGCTGCCCGCAGCGATGCGCGCGAGATGCTATCGTGCGACCCGCATCTTGAGGACCCAAGACACGCGCCGCTTCTACGGGCGGCGCGGAATAGTTTCGGACGCGACTGGGAATGGGTGAGCAGCGGATGAGGATCGTCGGCGGAGCATTGAAGGGGCGCAAGCTCGCAGCACCGATCGGCGAGGGTACGCGCCCGACGAGCGATCGGGTACGCGAGGCGGTGATGTCCTCACTCGTCAACCGGCTCGGAGCCGACCTCGGCGGGGGCGTGGTGCTCGACCTGTTCGCGGGCTCGGGCGCCTTGGCTTTCGAGTCGCTCTCGCGCGGTGCGGCACGTGCCGTGCTGGTCGAGAAGGACCGCGCAGCACTGAAGGTGATCGCGGAGAACACGAAGGCGCTTGGTCTCACCGATCGCGTCACGGTGTTCGATGGTGACGCCCTGGCGATCATGCCCGGTCGCTTCGCGAAGGCCGGTCCTTTCACTTTGCTGTTCGTCGACCCACCTTATAGAATCGACAGCAAGCGAGTGGTCAACCGTCTACTCTCCCTTGGAGCTGCCGGTGCGATCGCCGACGGAGCGGCGGTGGCGTGGGAGCATTCGGCGGGGGGCGCCGTTCCTGAGCCCGATGGATTCGCGCAGGAGCGCACGTACCGTTACGGTGATACCTCCGTGACGCTGCTCCGGTACTACGGCGAGGGGAGGGTCGAGTGAAGCGCGCTGTCTGTCCCGGTACATTCGACCCGATGACCAGCGGCCACCTCGATATCGTCGAGCGCGCCGCTGCGATCTTCGACGAGGTGGTGGTCGCGGTCGCGGTCTCGGCGGACAAGGGCGGTGGCCCTCTGTTCACTCCTGAGGAGCGCGTCGAGATGGCCACGGCGGTGACCTCGCATCTTCCCAATGTCACCGTGCGTCAGTTCGATTCGCTTCTGGTAGACTTGGCGCGGCAGGTCGAGGCGACTGTCATCGTCAAAGGCCTGCGCGCGGTCACGGACTTCGAACGCGAGTTCCAAATGGCGCAGTTGAACTACAGGATCGACAGTGCGATCGAGACCATGTTCATCGTCTCGATCCCCGATTACATGTATCTGAGTTCTTCGGCGGTCAAGCAGATCGCGGGGCACGGGGGATCAGTCGAGGGGCTGGTTCCCGCCCACGTGAACAAGCGGCTGGTCGAACGTCTCGGCACCGGACGGTAGGAAAGGATCCATACGATGGATGTCATGGCCCTGATCGACCGTATCGAAGAGTCGATGGACACCGGCCGCTCCGTGCCTCTGATGCGCGGACGCCTCGTGGACATCGAGAAGGTCTACGAGATCATCGACGAGATCCGGGGCAACTTCCCCGACGAGCTCAAGCAGGCGCGCTGGATCGTCAAGGAGCGCCAGGAGATGCTCGAGGAGGCGGAGAAGGAAGCGAACCGCATCCTCGAGGAGGCGCGCGATCGCGCCGAGTCCATGGCTTCCGAGCAGGAAGTCGTACGTCGCGCACAGGAGCAGGCGGCCTCGATCCTCGATGACGCCAAGCAGGCCGAGCGCGAGATCCGGCTCGGTGCCGAGGATTACGCCGATGAGATGCTCGCGAACCTCGAGGTCAACCTCGGCAAGCTCCTGACGGCAGTACAGCGTGGACGCGACCGCCTCCAAGGCAAGGTCAACCAGCGCCAGTAGGCGCCGGTCAGCGCCATGTCGTATCGCACGACAGTCCGCGGGGTCCTCGAATCCCTTGCCTCGTCTCGCACCGTGACGGGCGAGATCACTGCGCCCGACGTCGAGCTGGGCGCTCAGGCGTATCGCTTCGACGGTCCGCTCACTTTCGAGGTCGAGCTCACCTATGCCGGAGCCGGCGTGGTCGCGCAGGGCACTGTCTCGGCCGATGTGATCACGCCGTGTTCCCGTTGCCTGTGCGATGCGCACCTGACCGTCAGCGCGGACGTCGACGGCTTCTACGTCATGCCCGGCCATGAGTCGGGCCTGCCGGAAGAACAGGAGTTCGAATTCATCGCCGATGACATGAGCATCGACCTCGAGCCCGCCGTACTCGGTTCCCTTGTCATGGAGCTGCCTTTCGCGCCGCTTCACGATGAGGATTGCCTCGGCATCTGCCCGACCTGCGGGCGGGACCGCAACATCGACCCCTGTGGGTGCGAGTCGCCCTCGACGTCATCGCCGTTCGAGACGTTGCGCGATCTGCACCTGAAGGATACGGATACGCCGTAGCATCGCGTCGCCGGCGTGTGCTAGAATCCGTCGCTGCACCCCGCGGCTGTACCGGGGGCGCACGGAGATGAAGGAACCGCACAAACGGGCACATCGGCTTTTGGGTGCCGCCGGTGCGTCGACAACGCAGGAGTGAGGAACGACATGCCTGTCCCGAAGCGAAAGACAAGCAAGGCGGTGCGTGACAGCCGTCGCGCGCACGACCACCTCGAGGCGCCGGCCCTGTCCGTGTGCCCGCAGTGTCATCAGCCCAAGTTGCCGCATCGCGTCTGCGGCTCGTGTGGCACGTACAAGGGCAAGGAGATCGTCGAGACCGACTAGGTCCTCGGCGTCGACACGGTATGATGACGGCACCCCCGCGCACGCGGTGGGTGTCGTTTTCGTCTTCTGGATAGTGTGTCTCGTGCACGGGATCGGCCTGTGACTGTCGAGGGGCGGCGTTGACGTGGGGCTCGATGCTCTGCTCTCCCCGGGATCGATCGCGGTCATCGGTGCCGGCCGCCAGCCCGGCGGCGTCGGCCGTTCCGTCCTGGATTCGCTGATCACCTCCGGGTTCCCCGGACCCGTCTGGCCGGTCAACCCTCGGACCGATGAGGTCGCCGGACTCCGCTCCTTCGCCGATGTCGCATCATTGCCGTCGTGCCCGGACCTGGTCGTGATCGCGGTCCCGGCCGCCGCCGTCCCCGTAGTGGTCGAGGAGTGCGGGCAGGCGGGCGTCGGTGCTGCGATCGTTCTCTCCGCAGGCTTCAAGGAGGCGGGACCCGCGGGAGTCGCGCTTGAACGCCTCGTGGTCGATTCGGCCCGCGCGAACGGGATGCGGCTGCTCGGGCCCAACTGCCTCGGTCTCATCATCCCCGGCCGCCGCCTCAACGCTTCCTTCGCGGGCGCCATGCCGCAATCGGGCACTGTCGCGGTCATCACGCAATCAGGTGCCCTGGGGACCGCGGTGCTCGACTGGGCGCGAAGCCGCGGCGGGCTGTCTGGTTTCGTGTCTCTTGGCAACCGGGCCGATCTCTCCGAATCCGACTTCATCGACGCCTTCGCCGCCGATCCGCAGACACGAGTGATCGCCGGCTATCTCGAATCGGTCATCGACGGCGCGCGCTTCGTCGAATCTGCCCGCAACGCCGCTTGCACGACCCCCGTCGTGCTGCTGAAGGCGGGGTCCTCGGAAGCCGGCGCGCGTGCGGTTTCCTCGCACACCGGAAGCCTCGCCGGTTCGGACGCGGCGTATGACGCCGCCTTCGCCGCTGCAGGCGTTCTGCGGGCGCGTGATACCGAGGAACTGTTCGGCATCGCTGAGGCGTTCGCCCATCAGAGCGCACCTCTCGCACCCGGCCTCGCGATCATCACGAACGCGGGTGGACCGGCGGTCATGGCGACGGATGCCTGCGCAAGAGCGGGCGTGGTGTTGGCGGCCCTGTCGCTTGAGACGACCACGGCGCTTCGTGAGGCGCTTCCGCCCGCATCCGCGGTCTACAACCCCGTGGACCTGCTCGGAGACGCCGGTCCGGAGCGCTTCGCGCAGGCCCTTCGGATCGTGGCGCGCGATCCGAACGTCCATTCCGTGCTCGTTATCCTCACCCCGCAGGCCCCGACGCTGCCACGGGAGACCGCTGAGGCCGTCGTCGCCTGCTCCGCCACCGAGAACGTCACTACTCTCGCGTGTTTCATGGGCGAGGACGCCGTGGCGGAAGGCCGTCGCGCGCTGATCGCCGGGGGAGTGCCTGTCTACAACTACCCCGAGCGGGCGATCGATGCGCTCTCGGCGATGGAGCGGTACCGCATCATGGCTGCGGAGGCGCCGATCCACGTGGAGCCGCTCGTTGCGGACCGCGAGTCGGTCGCAGCGATCCTCGCGCAGGCACGAGCCGCCCGTCAGGCGTTCGTGCTGGAGGAGCACGCCGCCGAGATCGCACGCGCCTACGGTATCCCGACTCCGCGTGCGATCGTCGCGCGCGACCGTGCCGCCGCCGCGGCCGCCGCACGGTCGATGGGGTACCCGGTCGCGCTCAAGATCGCCAGCCCCGACATCCTCCACAAATCCGACATCGGCGGGATCGTGCTCGGCATCCCGGACGAGCGCGAACTGCTGCGCGCCTGGGACTCGGTGCTCGATGCCGCGCACCGTCGCATGCCCGATGCCGCGATCTGGGGCGCGCTCATCCAGCAGATGGTGCCACCGGGGCGCGAGGTCATCGTCGGGGTTCAACGCGATCCGACGTTCGGACCGCTCCTGATGTTCGGTCTCGGTGGGATCCACGTCGAAGTGCTCCACGACGTGACCTTCCGACTGGCTCCGCTCGATCACGCTGAGGCCAGGCGCATGATCGAATCGATCAGATCGACGGCGGTACTCCATGGCGCTCGTGGTGCCAAGCCCGCCGACGTGGACGCGGTCGCAGACGTTCTTGTCCGCGTCTCGGCGCTCGTCACCGATTTCCCGGAGATCGTCGAGCTCGACATCAATCCCCTTGTGGTGGCGGACCGCGGCCTTGGTGCCGTGGCGGCCGACATCCGAATAGGCATCGGAGGATCCTAGGCCATGAAGATCATCATCGTCGCCTCGACCCGGCGCTACAGCGGCAAGACCGGTGTATGCGTCGCCCTCATCGATCATCTCCAGCAAAGCGGACTGGACGTCGGGTACTTCAAGCCCTATGGCGGGATGCCGGTGGAAGTCGACGGGGTCGTGACCGATCGCGACGCCGCGTTCATCAACCAGTGGTTGCGGCGTCCTTCGCCGACTGCGGCCGTGTGCCCCGTCATCCGCTCGAGATCACTCGTGGAAGACCTGCTCTCCGGTGCTCCGGTCCCCGGGATGCCGGAGGTCCGGGCCGCGTTCGAGGTGGCTGGTCACGACCGCGATGTCATGGTGGTCGAAGCGCCCTCGGACCTCGAACAGGGAGCTGCGGCGGGAGTCTCGGCCGCTGAGATACTCGCGGCTCTTGGCGGTCGTGTGCTGCTGGTGGAAGCGGGGAACTCCGCGGAACCACCCGACCGGATACTGCGCGCGGCCACGATCTTCGGGGATGCGCTGGCGGGCGTCATCCACAATCGCGTATCCGAGGCCGACCGTCAGGTGATCGAATCCCGCGTCGTGCCGTTCTTGGCTCTTCACGGTGTCGTCTCCTTCGGCGTGCTTCCGCACGACCCGCTGCTCTCGTCCGTGACGGTCGCCGAGATTATCGACGAACTGGGCGGTACGGTCCTCTGCGCCGAGGACCGGCTGGACACCCTCGTCGAGTCGTTCATGGTCGGAGCGATGGGGCAGGAGAAGGCTCTGCGATTCTTCCGCCGCAAGGCGCACAAGGCCGTGGTGACCGGAGGAGACCGGGCCGACGTGCAGATGGCCGCACTCGCGACGTCGACCGCCGCGCTCATCCTGACCGGGAACATGCCGCCGAGCCCTGCCGTTCTGGGGCGTGCATGTGACCTGGGCGTTCCGATGATCCTCGTCGATACTGACACTCTGTCCGCGGTCGAGCATCTCGACCTGCTCTTCGGCCACGTTCGACTTCATGGCCCCGGCAAGGCTGATAGAATGCGCCGAATGTTCGCCGAAGACGTGTCTGTCGACGCGCTGTTGGGCGCGGTCGGAATCGTTGGGACCCACGAATGACCGGGAGGTCGATGCCTCGATGTCGTCGAACCACGTGATCACTCTCGCAGTCGACGCCATGGGGGGAGACTTCGCTCCCGCTGCGGTCTGCGACGGCGTCGAGGCCGCGATCCTCGCCGATCCGCTGCTGCGCGTCATGCTCGTCGGCGCGGCCGAGGTCGTCGAACCCTTCGCGCGCACGCACGACCGTGTGGAGGCCGTGGTCACGACCCAGGTCGTCGAGATGGGGGAGCATGCGGCCTCCATCGTGCGCGGCAAGCCGGACTCATCCATCGTCGTGGGCTGCCGTCTGGTCAAGGAAGGCCGTGCAGACGGCTTCTTCTCGGCCGGCAACACCGGCGCGGCGATGTCCGCGGCCACGCTCGTCATCGGCCGGATCCCGGGTGTGCAACGGCCGGCCATCGCCACCGTCCTGCCGACGGCCGGCGCGCCGTGCGTGATGCTCGACGTGGGCGCGAACGCCGACTGCAAGCCCGAGTACCTCGCCCAGTTCGCGGTGATGGGAAGCGCCTATGCCAAGGCCGCACTCGGTATCACCGCTCCGCGCGTCGGATTGCTCAACATCGGAGAGGAACCCGCCAAGGGCTCACAGCTGGCGCAGGAAACCTATCGGCTGCTCGACGGCACCGACGGCTTCATGGGCAACGTCGAAGGGCGTGACATACCGGCCGGCACAGTGGACGTCGTGGTCACCGACGGGTTCACCGGCAACGTCGCCCTCAAGCTCATGGAGGGCATGAGCAAGCAGCTCCTCGCTCAGTTCAAGGCGGCCCTCATGTCTTCGCCGGTCAACAAGGTGGCCGCCGCGGTGCTCAAGCCGTCACTCAACGCATTGAGGGACAAGCTGGATCCGGACTCTCATGGCGCGGCACCGCTGCTCGGGATCAACGGCCTGGCGCTGATAGGACATGGCTCCTCCGGCCCGCGTGCTGTCGCTTCGGCGCTGCGGGTCGGCGCTGTCGCGGTCCGGGCGGGGCTCGTGGAGAGCATCGCCGCAGCGATGCGGAGCTAGGGATGCGTGACGCTCGCGCGTCGTGTACCATTCCTCGAACCCGTTAACCTTCCCACAAGAAGAAGTGAACGAATGCCTTTCGCCGCAATCACATCGGTCGCCTCCTGGCTCCCGGAGCGCCGTCTCACGAACGCCGATCTCGAGAAGCTGGTCGATACCACCGACGAGTGGATCGTCTCCCGCACCGGGATCAGGGAACGTCGCATCGCCGATTCTGGGGACGCGACGTCCGACCTGGCCGCCCGCGCCGGGACGCTCGCTTTGCAGCGTGCAGGTGTGGCCGCCGCCGATGTCGACCTGTTGATCCTGGCGACCTCGACGCCGGACATGGTGATTCCTTCCGCCGCCTGCATCACGCAGGCGAAGATGGGGCTGACGTGCCCTGCCTTCGACCTCAATGCGGTCTGCACCGGTTTCATCTATGCGTTGGAGGTGGCTACTTCCTTCATCGAGTCCGGGCGGGCACGCACCGTGCTGGTGATCGGCGCGGACGTGCTATCGAGCGTCGTCGACTACACCGATCGCGCCACGTGCATCTTGTTCGGTGACGGCGCAGGCGCCGTGCTCCTGACCGCGTCCGAGACTCCCGGCGTGCTCGGCGTGCATCTGGGTGCCGACGGGAACGGGGCCGACCTGCTCTACGTGCCGGCCGGTGGTAGCGCTTCCCCGGCGAACCCCGAGCAGCTCGTGGCCGGGGGACATCACATCAAGATGAACGGCAACGAGGTCTTCAAGTTCGCCGTCCGCGCGATCCCGCAGGTCACTCTCGAGGCCTTGGAGGAGTCGCAGCTCACGCTGGCGGATGTGGACTGGCTCGTGCCGCACCAGGCAAACCAGCGCATCACCGATACGGTCGCGCAGCGTCTCGGGATACCCGCCGAGAAGGTCGTATGCAGCATCGAGAACACGGGCAACACGTCGGCCGCCTCGATACCGATAGCACTTGATTCGCTCTTCAGCGGCGGGCACCTCAGGCCCGGTCACATTCTGGCGCTCGTGGGTTTCGGCGCCGGTCTCACCTATGGTGCCGCGATCGTCCGCTGGACCCGGAAGGACTGAAGAAGATGGCGCTTCGCACTCGAATCACCGAACTGCTCGGCATCGAGCATCCGATCATCCAGGGCGGGATGGCCTGGACCGCGACGTGGGAGCTGGCTGCCGCGGTGAGTAACGCCGGAGGGTTGGGCGTCATCGGGGCCGGACACATGCCGACCGATCTTCTCCGCGATCAGATCCGGTTTGCGAAAGCCGCGACCGACAAGCCCTTCGGCGTCAACCTCATGCTGCTGACCCCCCATATCGACGAGCTCGTCCAGATGGTGCTCGACGAGGGGGTGCACGTCGTCACTACCGGCGCCGGCAACCCCGGCAAGTACATGGCCGCGCTTCAGGAAAAGGGTATCAAGGTCCTCCCGATCGCTCCCTCCATCGCGCTTGCGCGCCGCTTGGAGCAGGGCGGCGCCGACGCGATAATCGGGGAGGGGATGGAGGCAGGCGGGCACATCGGCGATCTGACGACGATGGTCCTCACTCCGCAGCTGGTCGACGCCGTCTCGATCCCCGTGATCGCCGCGGGTGGCATCGCGGATGGGCGCGGGATCGCTGCGGCCTTCGCCCTGGGGGCGGAGGGCGTCCAAGTTGGTACGCGCTTCATGTGCGCCGAAGAGTGCACGATCCATCCCGACGTGAAGCAGCGCGTGCTCAAGGCGCGCGACCGTGACACGGTCGTCACCGGATACTCCACGGGACACCCCGTTCGCGTGCTCAAGAACAAGCTCTCGCGTCAGTTCCAGGAGCTCGATCGTCTGGGCGACGCCGAGAAGCTCGAGGCGTTGGGCGCAGGCAAGCTCGCCGCAGCCATGCGTCACGGCGACATCGAGATGGGCTCGCTGATGGCGGGGCAGTGTGCCGCCATGGTCGACGAGATCCTGCCCGCCGCGGAGATCATCGCGCAGCTCATGGCGCAAGCCGAGTCGGTGCTGCGCGACCTGTCGACAAGGGTGGGCGAGTGAGCATCAAGGTCGCGCTCGTCTTTCCGGGACAGGGCTCGCAGAGCCAGGGCATGCTCGCGGCCGACGTGGTCTCAGATGATCTCGATCGCCTGATCGATGCCGCGGAGGCGCTTTCGGGCTTGCCGCTGCGTATCTTGGCGGCCTCCGGCAGCCCCGAGCAGCTCGCCGACACGCGAGTCGCACAGCCACTCCTCTACCTGTCCGATTGGGCCGCGGGCCGTCGCGCGCTCGCGCATGGACTCGTCCCTGCCGCTCTGGCCGGTCACAGCCTCGGCGAGTACGCGGCGCTGGCGTGCGCCGGGGTCTTCTCGGTCGAGGCGGGCCTGGAACTCGTCGTCCAACGTTCGGTCTTGATGGCTGAGACCGCCGCTCGCACTCCCGGAGGCATGGCGGCCGTTCTGGGGCTGGACGCGGACGCGATCCGTGAGGCGCTCGGCCACATCGACGGCGTCTGGATCGCCAACGACAACTGCCCGGGCCAGATAGTGATCTCGGGCGCCCCTGAAGGGCTGGAACGCGCATCCGGTGCGCTGACCGATGCGGGGGCGCGGCGCGTGCTCCCGCTTGCGGTGGCGGGCGCATTCCATTCGCCATTGATGGCACCGGCCGCAACGAGTTTCGCTGCGGTGCTCGAGCGCACGCACTTCGACGACGCAGTGATCCCCGTTCTCCAGAACACCGAGCCGACGCCATGCACCGACGGTGCTGAGATCAGGCGTCGACTCGAGGCTCAGATCGTGTCGCCCGTACGCTGGACCGAGACGATGGCGGCCCTCAGGGACGCCGGTGTGTCCGTCCTTCTCGAATGTGGCCCCGGCGCGGTCCTGACCGGCCTCGCGCGCCGCTTCGATGGGCTTCGTGGCCTTGCGATCGAACAGACCGATATCGGAGAGCTGTCAGCGGAGGTGGGTTCGTGATGATGCGTCTCGAGGGCAAGAACGCGCTGGTGACCGGCGGGTCCCGCGGTATCGGGGCAGCGGTCGCCCTGCGGCTGGCCGCCGAGGGCGCACGCGTCTTCGTCAACTACTCCGGATCCCGGGCGGCGGCGGAAAGCGTCGTCGAGGCGATCATCGCCGCTGGCGGGACCGCCACGGCGCTGCAGGCGGACGTCACCGACCCCGCGGCCTGCACGGCGTTGGTCGAGGCGGTCGTGGCAGAGGCGGGCAGCATCGACATCCTCGTCAACAACGCCGGCATCACGCGCGACGGCCTTCTCGTCCGCATGTCGGACGAGGACTGGAACGCGGTCATCGGGACCAACCTGACGGGCGTCTTCTCGGTCACCCGCGCGGCCGCCAAGTACATGATGAAGGCCCGCTCGGGATCCATCGTCAACATGGCCTCCGTCGTCGGCATCTCGGGCAACGCCGGGCAGGCCAACTACGCCGCAGCAAAGGCCGGCGTCATCGGCCTCACCAAGAGCGTGGCGCGCGAGTTGGCGAGCAGGCGGGTGCGCTGCAACGCGGTTGCACCGGGCTTCATCGAGACGGACATGACCGCCGCGCTCACCCCGGCGCAGCGTGACGGCGTCGCATCGTCGATCGCCATGGGTAGGTTCGGAAGCGTCAGTGACGTGGCGGCTGCGGTCGCTTTCCTCGCGAGCGACGACGCCGCATATATAACCGGCCAGACGTTGGCCGTCGACGGAGGCATGACGTTCGCATAGACTGCGTAGGCAACCGGGCTAAGGGCTCGGTTCCGGAAGGAGAGTGCCAAGCACCATGGACCATGACGAATTGTTCGACAAGGTAAAGGCTGTCATCGTCGACCAGCTCGGAGTCGAGGAGGACGACGTCATCGAGGATGCGTCGTTCGTCGACGACCTCGGCGCGGATTCGCTCGACATCGTCGAGCTTGTCATGGCGCTCGAGGAAGAGTTCGGGGTCTCGATCCCGGATGAGCAGGCCGAGAAGATCAAGACCGTCGGCGACGCGGTCGACTTCATCACCGAGAACGCATAGCGCACGTACCGCCCGTACCGTCGGTGCGCCTTGTGCGCCCGGCGGTGGGATGTACCGCGTCACAGCGCCCGCGCCCGTCGCCGCCACCTGGGCCGCGGCGGGCGCGCGTGCTGTGAACAGCACCGACCCCGACATCGACGAAGGATGCCCAGCGTGGAGATGCCCTCTCTGACCATCGGCTCCGTGACCGCCCGACTCCCGATCATCCAGGGAGGTATGGCCGTACGCATATCGCTGGCGCCGCTGGCGTCCGCTGTCGCCGAAGCAGGCGGGATAGGGATCATCGCCGGCTCCGGACTCACCCCTGAAGAGCTGCGCACCGAGATCAGAGCTGCCCGCGCAGTCACCCGGGGCGTCATCGGTGTCAACATCATGGTGGCCGTCCGCAACTTCGCGGAGCTCGTGCACGCCGCGCTCGACGAGGGCATAGACCTGGTCATCTCCGGCGCGGGATTCTCTCGTGACGTGTTCGACTGGACGCGCGAGGCGGGGGTCCCGATGGTGCCGATCGTCGGCTCCCCGCGTGTCGCTGCGCTGTCCGAGAAGTTCGGCGCGGCTGCGGTGGTCGTCGAGGGGAACGACGCCGGCGGGCACCTCGGTGCCGCGCTGCCCGTCCGCGAACTCCTGCCTTCGATCCTCGAGACCGTCTCGATCCCGGTCATCGCCGCAGGCAACATCGTGACCGGCGCGGATATCCGCGAACTGATGCGCGCCGGCGCCGCGGGAGTGCAGATGGGTGCCCGGTTCGCCGCCACGAAGGAGTCCTCGGCCCCCGAGGCATACAAGCAGATGTATGTGGACGCCACCGACGAGGACATAGTGCTCGTTCAGAGCCCGGTCGGCCTTCCGGGCCGCGCGCTGCGCAACCCGTTGACGGAGCGATTGGACGCAGGCACGGAACCTGCGATCGAACGCTGCATCGCGTGCCTCAAGAAGTGTGGGAAGCAGTTCTGCATCATGGACAAATTGATCAAGGCGCAGACCGGTGACCTCGACGACGGACTCGTCTTCACGGGAGGCGGCGTGAGCCGGATCCACGACGTCCCGAGTGTGCGCGACCTGATGGACCGTTTGGTGACCGAGTACCGCCTTGCCGTGGAGATGGAGTCCGTATGAGAAGAGTCGCGGTCACGGGTCTCGGGATCGTCTGTCCCGTCGGGATCGGCGTAGAAGCGGTCTGGGAGTCGCTCACCTCGGGCCGCTCCGGCATCGGCCCGATCACGACATTCGACACCACCGACTACCCGGTCCGCTTCGCGGGCTGTGTCGACGACTTCGACCCCGTTGCCTCCCTCGGCGTCAAAGAGGCCCGTCGCATGTCGCGCTTCCAGCAGTTCGCGGTCATCGCCGCAGACGAAGCGATCGCCGACGCCGGCCTCGGTGCGGTCGAGGGGGCGGAGGCCGAGCGCTACGGCGTCATCGTCGGCTCGGGTATCGGGGGCCTCGGCCTCATGGAGGAGCAGACGCGCGTGCTCATCGAGCGCGGCCCCTCCCGTGTCAGCCCCTTCCTCGTCCCCGGGATGATCATCGACGTCGCCGCGGGCCTCATCTCCATCCGCCACGGCTTCAAGGGCATCAACTACGCGCCCGTGTCCGCCTGCGCCACGGGTAACCACGCGATCGGCGAGGCCTTCGAGGCGATCAGGCGGGGCTCGGCCGACGTCGTGGTGGCCGGCGGGTTCGACGCCGGAGTCACTCCGCTGGGGCTCGCCGGCTTCGCCGCGGCGCGCGCACTCTCCACACGCAACGATGAACCGCAGGCCGCATCGCGACCGTTCGACGCGGGCCGTGACGGTTTCGTCATCGGCGAAGGTGGCGCCACACTCGTACTCGAGGAGTGGGATCATGCAGTGGCGCGAGGCGCGCGCATCCGGGCCGAGATAATCGGGTACGGAGCGACGGCCGACGCCTACCACGTGACGGCCCCCGCTCCCGACGGCAACGGTGCCCGGCGGGCGATGAGACTCGCGCTGGAGCAGGCGGGGGTCGATCGGAGCGAAGTCGGCTACATCAACGCGCACGGTACCTCCACCCCGCCCGGTGATGCCGCCGAGACCGGCGCGATCCGCGAGGTCTTCGGCTCCCGGGCGCCCGCCGTATCGTCGACGAAGTCGATGACCGGCCACTTGCTCGGTGGTGCAGCGGCGATCGAGGCGGTCGCGTGCGTACTCGCGCTCGAGACGGGCATCGTTCCTCCCACGATCAACTACTCCGACCCCGATCCCGCATGCGACCTCGACTACGTCCCGAACGTCGCGCGCCGTATCGATCCCGCCATCGCGCTCAGCAACTCCTTCGGATTCGGCGGCCACAACGCTTCCATCCTCTTGGGACGCGCCGACCGGTGAGCGACTCGGCCTTCGACGCGCTCATGGCACGGCTCGGCGTGCAGGTGCACGACCCCGAGCTCCTTCGCAGCGCCCTGACGCACCCCACATGGGCGCTCGAGAACGGCGGTGACGATTACGAGCGGCTCGAGTTCCTGGGCGATGCCGTCTTGTCGTGGATCGTGGCTCCACGCCTCTACGAGGCCTTCCCGGACCTTCCGGAGGGCTCTCTGACACGTATGAAGATCTCTCTCACCTCGGGTCGCACAGCCGCGGAGGTGGCGCGTGAACTCGGACTGGGACCGGCGATCCGATTCGGAAGGGGAGCGGCACACGAGGGCGATCGCGCATCGGTACTCGAGAACGCTTTCGAGGCGTTGGTCGGCGCGATCTATCTCGACTCGGGGCTGGAGGTCGTCGGTGATTTCGTTCTCCGCGTCCTCGGCGACCGTATCTCCCGCGAGCACCTGCTGGCCGTTCCGGAAGACGCCAAGAGCCGCCTGCAGGCGCTCACGCAGGGTGCCGGCCTCGGGCTTCCGTCGTACCGGATCGTCGAACGTTCGGGACCCGCACATTCCCCTGTGTTCGCCGTCGAGGTGTCCGTGGGGGACCGGATGCTCGGCAGCGGTTCGGGAGCGACGAAGCAGCGCGCTCAGAAGGCCGCCGCGACCGCCGCGCTGGAAGTCCTTGACCGCGCCTGAGCGGGACTTCGAGGCCGTCTCTTCGGCTCGCGGAGACGCACCGGTGCTGTGGTAGCATTTCTCGTTGCGTGACCCTACCGGTCCCGCACGTATGAGCCAACGCCGGCGTCCGGGGATCCGTGTACCTCAAGTCACTCACCGTCAAGGGATTCAAGTCATTCGCCGACCGGGTCAACCTGACCCTGGAACCCGGCGTCACGACCGTCGTCGGCCCCAACGGCTCGGGCAAATCCAATATCTCCGATGCCGTCCTCTGGGTGCTCGGGGAGCAGTCCGCCAAGAGTCTGCGCGGGAACTCGATGGAGGATGTCATCTTCGCGGGCTCTTCGGCGCGCCAGGCCGTCGGCGTCGCCGAGGTCGACCTCGTTCTCGATAACACCGACGGCGGCCTGCCGCTCGAGTTCTCCGAAGTCACCATCACCCGCCGCATGTACCGCAGCGGCGAGAGTGAATACTTGATCAACAACTCGCCGTGCCGCCTGATGGACATCCAGGACCTCTTGCACGACTCCGGTCTCGGGCGCGACACCCATTCGATCATCAGCCAGGGCCGTCTCGACGAGATCCTGAACTCCCGTCCCGAAGACCGGCGTTCGCTGATCGAGGAAGCCGCCGGCGTCCTGAAGCACAAGAAGCGCAAGGAGCGCGCGCTGCGCAAGCTCGGCTCCATGGAGTCGAACCTCGAGCGCGCCCGCGATGTTCTGGGAGAGGTGGAGCGGCAGCTTCGCCCCCTGCAGCGGCAAGCCGACAAGGCGCGGCAGTATGACGGTCTCGTGGCGCAGCTGCGCGACATCGAGGTGGCGCTGGCGGTCGACGATCTCCATACGCTGCGCGGGAACTGGGAAGCGGCACTGAAGGACGAGCGCGAGCACGACGCCGACCTCGAGCTTGCGCGCTATCGGCTCACCGAGAAGGAACGCGAGCTCGGCGCGCTCCAGGCCCTGCTCGAAGAGAAGGGCCTGTTCGTCGGCGACCTGAGCGAGCAAAGACGACGCCTTCAGACGGTGCTCGAGCGGCTGAATTCGGCCCTGCTCCTCCTTGAGGAGAAGGGCAAGAACCTCATCGAGCGTATCTCGGAGCTGCGCGCGAAGGTTCATGGCGCCGAAGGGCGCCGCGAGAGACGGCTCGATGAGGTCACGCGCCTCACCGAGGAGCGCACGGCCGCCGATGCGCAGCTCAAGGCCAACTACCAGCGTCTCGGTGAGACCCGTCGTGAGTCCGAGACCGCCCGCAAGGAGCGCCTCGCCGCCGAGTCCGCGCTCTCCGAGGCCACGGCCGCGATCAGGCGCCTTCGCAAGGAAGCGGATGATGCGCGGACGGAACTCGCGCGCGTCGAGCAGTCGCTGTCGGCTTTCACTCTCGAGGAATCGCTGCTCGCAGAGCGGACTTCTGCTCTGCTCGGTCAGCGCCAGTCGCTCTTCGCCACGCTCGCGGCCCGCCGCACGCGGCTGCAGGAGACCGAGCGCGTGCGTGCGCACACGCTCAAGCAGATCGCTCTCGCGGAGTCCGATGTGGACCGCCGCGTGCGCGTGGTGGAGTCGCGGCGGCGTGAGTTGCAGGAGCTCCGCGATCGTCTCTCGCAGGTCCGTGCCGAGGGCATCGGCCTCGAAGAGGTCGATCGGGCGTTCGCCACGGCCACGCCGGCGCTGGCGTGGGTCCTTTCATCCGAGCGCACGGTCGACGGGCTGGTCGGGCCGCTGACCGATGTGATCACCGTCGACCCGGAGGCGGAGAAGGCCGTCGAGCTCGCGCTCGGCTCCGACCTCTTCTGCGTCCTGGTGTCCGACACCACCGCGCGGGCAGGCGTGCTCTCCCTGCTCGCCGAGCACTCGTCGGGCGACATCTCGATCATGGCGCTCGACGCCGCCGTCCCGCTCGAGACCCGCTCGGGCGCCGGCAAGCGCCTCTCGGATACCGTGAAGTGCGACGAGTCGATACGACCCGCGATCGAGGCGATCCTGGGCGACGTCTACCTCGTGCCGACGCTGGAAGAGGCTTTCGACGCCTCTTCGCGCTTCCCGGCATGCCGGTTCGCCACACCCGACGGCCATATGATCTGGCCGTCGGGCAAAGTCACCATCGGGCGCGGTTTGGACCAGAGCGCCTCGGTGCTCGAGCGCAAGCGGCGTATCAACGAGCTCCATGACACCGAGGCGGCCGCATCCTCGATGGTGGGGGAGTCCGAGGCCTTGTTGGCAGAAGCCGAGGAAGCACTGCGCGCCGCACAGCAGGACGCGCTCGAACTCGGACAGCAGCTGGCGACCCGCTCGGGCGAGCATGAATCGCTGCGCGAGGAGATCGGAAGACTCGAATCCGCGCTCACGGACCTGGAGTCCGAGGCGCGCTCCATCGAGCAGCGAGTGGCGACGATCGCCGAGCGTACGACGAAAGACCGGCCCGCTCGCGAGCAGTACGCCGAACGCATCCGCGAGATGGAAGGCCGCCTCGAGGCACTGGAGGAGGACGCGGTCGTCAAGCGGGAGTTCCGCGAGGACCGGTTCCGGGAGGAGACGGTCATCTCCGATCGCCTCGCCACGTGCCAGGTCGACCTGGCCACCGTCTCGGAACGCGAGGTGCACCTCAAGCGCCAGATGTCCGCCGCGACCTCCGACCTCACCGAGATCGAGGAGACGCTCGACTCATCTGCGCGTACGGAGGCTGCACTCGAGCTGCTGCGCGAGCGCATCCAGCCGGTGCACGACCTCTACGCCGCCTTGCTGGAGCGCGCGGAGGAGTGGGCGGTCAAGCTGCGGGACCGTGCGCGTTTCGAACAGGCCGACTCGCAGTCGCTCCGCGACACCATCCGCAACGCGCAAGACGCGGTCAGAGACGCTCAGAGCGCGCTGGACGCGCGCAACGGTGCGATGGGCGATCTCAGGGTCTCCAAGGGGCAGCTGCAGGTACAGGTCGATGCGGCCGTCGCGCGCATCGTCGAGGAGTTCGGCGTCCCGTTGGAGCGCGCACTCGAGATCGAACCGTTCGCGGACAGGGATGTGGCCGCGGACCGCGCGCACAAGTTGCGCAAGCAGATCTCGCAGATCGGACCGGTCAACGAACTGGCCGTCGAGGAGCACAGCGCCCTCGAACACCGCCGCGAGCACTTGGCCGCGCAGATCGAGGACCTCGCGTCGAGCCGGGCCGCGCTCGGCAAGGTCGTGCGGGCCATCGACCGCAAGATGCGCGACCGCTTCCTGGAGACCTTCGAGCAGGTGAACCACCACTTCCAGAACGTCTTCACCGTTCTGTTCCCCGGTGGCCACGCGGAGCTCGCCATGACCGACCCGGACGATCCGGAGACCACGGGCATCGAGGTCATCGCACAGCCGATCGGCAAGAAGTTGCAGAAGATGACGCTCATGTCGGGCGGAGAGAAGTCACTCACCGCGCTGGCGCTGCTCTTCGCGCTCTACCGTGCCCGGCCGTGCCCGTTCTACATCCTCGACGAGGTCGAAGCCGCCTTGGACGACTCCAACCTGCGTAGATTCGTGTCGTTCGTCGATTCCCTGCGCTCGCACACACAGTTCATCGTGGTCACCCATCAGCGGCGCACCATGGAGATGGCCGACGTGCTCTACGGCGTCAGCATGCAGTCGGACGGCGTGAGCAAGGTCGTCAGCCAGCGTCTCGACCGTTCCACGGGACGGCCGGTCGACTTGGACGCTGCCCGATGAGCCCGGGCTGGTTCGACCGGCTCTCGGCGGGGCTGAGCCGCACCCGGGACCAGATCGGCGACCGTATCGCCGAGATCGTGGGTCGCGGCCCGGATGTCGGCGAGGAGTTCTGGGAGTACCTCGAGGAGACGCTCATCGCCGCCGACATGGGGGCAGCCGCCTCCTCCGAGATCGTGGAACGCCTGAAGACGCGTGCGCGGCGGGAAGACCTTCCTGACGCCACAGCGGTGGGCTCCGCTCTCGTGGACCTGATCGCGAACGAACTGCCCGCCGTCAGCGACCCGCTCGCCGCGAACCCGCTCACCGTCCTGTTCGTCGGCGTCAACGGCACCGGGAAGACGACCTCGGTGGGCAAGATAGCCGCCGAGGCCGCGGCAGCGGGCCGCCGAGTCGTCGTCGGGTCGGCCGACACGTATCGGGCCGCCGCTATCGAGCAGCTCCGCGTATGGGCCGACCGCGCGGGCGTTCCGGTCGTCGAAAGGGAGCGCGGGACCGATCCCGCATCCGTGGTCTTCGACACGCTGGCGAAGGCGCGCGAACTCGGCGGAGACCTCGTGTTGATCGACACCGCCGGCCGCCTCCACACCTCGACGGACCTCATGCAGGAACTGCGCAAGGTCCAGCGTGTCGCGAAGGCCCAAAGCACCGCGCCCGTGTGCTCGCTGCTGGTCCTCGACGCGACGACCGGCCAGAACGGACTACAGCAGGCGCGCCTGTTCAACGAGGCGCTCGAGCTCGATGGCATCATCCTGACGAAGCTCGACGGGACCGCACGCGGCGGCATCGCCGTCGCCATCGCCCGGGAGCTCGGCCTCCCCATCGTGCGAATCGGGGTGGGCGAGTCCGTGGAGGATCTGCACGCCTTCGATGCCACGGAGTTCGCGCGGGCTCTGACGGGCGCGCGCTGATGGACGACCCACTGGGCGAGCGGGCGAAAGCTCCGTCGCCCGACGAACTCGACGAAGACGGCCTGACCGCGAGCCAGCGGCGTTCCGCACGCTTCGCGCTCGCGTTGGTCCTCCCGCTCACCACGATGTTGCTTGCGATCATCCTCGTGTTCTACGTCTTCTACGACACCACGACGATCGACGGTACGTCGATGTATCCGACACTGTGGGACCATGACTACGTCCTGATCACCAAGGGAGTGGCGGTGCCGCGACGCGGTGACATCGTGGTGCTCCACGTACGCTACAAGGGCAAGACCGAAGAGTGGGTGAAGCGTATCGTCGCGCTCGCCGGCGATCGGGTGAACGTCGCAGGTGACCTGCTCACGGTCAACGGAAGCGGCGAGCAGTTCCCGCATATGATCATCAACGGAGGCGAAACGCAGCCTATCGAGCAGCTCGTGGTCCCAGCGGGGCAGATATTCGTTGCGGGTGACAACCGCTCGGTCTCCTTGGACAGCCGTTTCGTCGGCACGTTCCCCGTCTCATCACTCCATGGCCGCGTCATGGCCATCTACGCACCGATCGCCCGTATAGGACTCGTCCCCGAACCATAGGGGACGGCCCACAAGGACCGGAAGGACCACACGTGTTCGAGAACCTCACCGAGCGGCTACAGGGCGTCTTCTCGCGCCTGACCGGCCGCGGGCGCCTCTCCGAGGCAGATATCGACGCGGCCATGCGCGAGGTCCGCCTCGCCCTGCTCGAAGCCGACGTCAACTTCACCGTCGTCAAATCCTTCGTCGCCCGCGTGCGGGAGCGGGCGACCGGCGCGGACGTGATGCGCTCGCTGACGCCGGGTCAGACGGTCGTCAGCATCGTGCTCGACGAATTGAGCACGCTGATGGGGACCGGCGAGAGCAAACTGGCCTTCTCCGGTCGCATCCCGAACGTCATCATGCTCGTCGGCCTGCAGGGCTCCGGTAAGACGACCGCCACCGCCAAGCTGGCGAACCTGTTGCGCAAGCAGGGCCGGCGCCCACTGATGATCGCCTGCGACGTCTATCGTCCGGCCGCCATCGACCAGCTCCAGGCGCTCGGCCGCGAACTCGACATCCCGGTCTACCGCGGTGAGGACGGCGCGGACCCGGTCGACATCGCGAAGGCCGGCGTGAAGGCGGCGATCGCCGACATGCGCGACGTCGTGCTGGTCGATACCGCCGGCCGCCTGCATGTCGACGAAGCGATGATGGAGGAGGCTTCCCGCATCCGCGATGCGGTCCGGCCCGACCAGGTGCTGATGGTCATCGACGCGATGACCGGTCAGGATGCGGTCGTGGCGGCGAGCGCCTTCGCCGAACGCGTGGACTTCGACGGTGTGATCGTCACGAAGCTCGACGGTGACGCCCGCGGAGGAGCCGCGCTGTCGGTGCGCGCCGTGACCGGCAAGCCGATCAAGTTCGTCGGTGTGGGGGAGAAGCTCGACGCCATCGAACCGTTCCATCCCGACCGCATGGCCCGTCGCATCCTCGGTATGGGTGACGTGGTCTCGCTCATCGAGAAGGCCCAGGAGAGCGTCGCCGCCTCCGATACCGTGGAGCTCGAGAAGCGGTTACGCGCCAACGAGTTCACTCTCGACGACTTCCTCGCGCAGCTGCAACAGGTGCGGAAGATGGGCTCGCTCAAGGATGTCCTGGGGATGATCCCGGGCCTGGGATCGGCTCAGCGAGCGCAACTGGGCAATGCTGAGATCGATGAGCGGGCCCTCGATCGCACCCAGGCCATCATCCAGTCGATGAGTGCTGCGGAGCGACGGAAACCGTCGCTGATCAACGGGCACCGCCGCACACGCATCGCGAGCGGATCGGGAACGAGCGTCCAGGAGGTCAATCGTCTGCTCGACCAGTTCGTCCAGGCGAAGAAGATGATGAAGCAGATGCAGAACAACAAGGGCAAGTTCCGCGGGATGCCGGGCCTGGGCGCCTAGCGATCCGCGAACGCCATCGGAACGCGCGCATCTCCCGTCCTTCACAGGCGCGTCCCCATGCCCTATCATCAGCAGTCGTTCTGTTTGATACGCATGAGTCGCGGGGCCCACGAACGGGCCTCGCTCATTGACCCCGGAGGTGAAGGTTCTTGGCAGTCAAGATCCGTCTGGCGCGCGCAGGCGCTAAGAAGGCGCCGTTCTACCGCGTTATGGCCGCGGACGCTCGCGCCACGCGCGACGGTCGTTTCCTCGAGATTCTCGGCCGTTACAACCCGCGGACCGAGCCTTCGACCATCGAGATCGATCTCGCAAAGGTCGATGCGTGGATCGCCAAGGGTGCGCAGCCCACCGAGGCGGCCGCCAAGCTGATCGCCATCGCCCGCGGCGAGAAGACGGCCCCTGTGGCGGTCGCTCGCGTCTCGAAGAAGGTCGCTGCCAAGAAGGCCGCGGACGAGAAGGCCGCCGCTGACGCGGTCGTCAAGGCCGAGGCTGACGCCAAGGCAGCCGCTGAGGCCAAGGCAGCCGAGAAGGCAGCCGCCGCTGAGGCAGCAGCCGAGGCTGCAGCAGCTCCCGCCGAGGAGCCCGTCGAGGTCGCGGACGACGCCGAACCGGCCGCCGAGTAATCGTGGCAGCCGACACCGCGACCCTGATCGACTATCTGGTCCGATCGCTCGTCGACGACGTCGACGCGGTCTCGATCGCGCGCACCGAGACGAGCGGCGGCGAGTTGTTCGAGATCACCGTGGCACCGGACGATGTGGGCAAGGTCATCGGGCGTTCAGGGCGCATCGTCAAAGCCCTGCGCACGCTGATGCGGGCCGCCGGATCGGTCGACGGACGTAACGTCGACATTGAGATCCTGGGGTAGCCACAGAGCATGGACGCTCAAGAGTTCGGCCCACTCGGGCGGGTCGCCAAGACGCACGGACTGAACGGGGAGGTCTCGGTCATCATGACCGTCGACCTCCCCGTTGAACGACTGCCCGGACTCGAGGTCTGGTTCGTTCCCCCGCCCGCCGCTTTCAGGACCGCACGCATCACGGCGGTCCGGGCCGGACCGAAGGGGCCACTGTTCGCTTTCGACGTGGTCCGCGATCTGACCGCCTCCGAGGCCCTGCGCGGCGTCATCATCCTCGCCAAGGTGGCCGACCTCCCCGAGGTCGACGAGTCCGACGACCCTGTGGGCCTTGAGGTCATCGACGAGAAGCGCGGACCGATCGGGCACGTCACCGATGTGATCGTGACCGGAGCGAATGACGTCTGGGTGGTGGATGGCCCCTTTGGGGAGGTCCTCATCCCGGTCATCGACGACGTGATCCTGGACATCGACGAGGAGTCCGGGATCGTGCGGATCTCGCTGCTCCCCGGTCTCATCGAGGGGAGCTGACCTCCATGCGGATCGATGTGATCTCAGCGTTTCCCGAGGTCTTCGAGCCCGTCATGGGGTCCGGGATGCTCGGGATCGCCCGCAACAAAGGCGCTCTCGAGTTCGAGGCACACGACTTGCGCGACTGGGCACTGCCCGGCGTACATCGCCAGATCGACGATTCTCCGTACGGGGGCGGTTCCGGGATGGTTCTGCGCCCGGAGCCGGTGTTCGACGCGATCGAGGCCGTCACGGCGATGGACGGGCGCGAACCTCTCGTCGTACTCATGAGTCCGCAGGGTCAACCATTCGACCAGGCGTGTGCAGAGCGTCTTGCGGCTCATGGACGCCTGATCCTCGTCTGCGGCCGTTACGAGGGCTTTGACGAGCGTATCCGGTCACTGGCTGACCTGGAGATCTCCATCGGAGACTACGTCCTGACCGGCGGCGAGTTGGCGGCCATGGTCGTGTCCGATGCGGTCACGCGGCTGCTCCCGGGAGTCCTGGGCGGCGACACCTCGATCGAGGACGAGTCGTTCACCACCGGGCTGCTCGAGTATCCTCACTACACGCGGCCCGCGGAGTATCGTGGCCTGAGTGTCCCCGAGGTACTGCGCTCGGGCGACCATGCACGGATCGCTAAGTGGCGTCGAGAGCAGGCGCTGCTACGTACCGCAAACCGACGGCCCGATCTCCTCGAGGGCGAGCGCGCCGGACTGACTGATCAGGAGCGTGTCATGATCCGTGAAGCGCTGCGCGACGGTATGGAGGACGAGTGACCCCGGAAGTGACGACCAAGCCTGTCGACGAGAATCCCGAGTCGACCGCTCCCAAGACGCAGAGCGCAGGGCGCCAGATAGCCGAGTTCCTCGTGACACTCGCGATCGCGTTCGCGGTCGCACAGGCGGTCCGCACCTGGGTGATCCAGCCCTTCGTGGTGCCAACGGGTTCGATGCTGCCAACGATCCAGCTGAGCGACCAGGTACTCGCCAACAAGTTCATCCTCCGGTTCCGACCGCCCGTGCGGGGTGACATCGTGGTGCTGGACGATCCGACCGGGCAGGTGGGCACGCTCATCAAGCGCGTGATCGCCACAGGCGGCCAGACCGTGGATATCCGTGACGGCAAGGTATGGATCGACGGCACCGCGCTCGTCGAGCCGTATACCCATGGTCAGCCCAACGAGCTGGGTCCTCTGCCCATGCCGTACAAGATCCCGGCGGACTCGGTATGGGTCATGGGCGACAACCGCACGCAGAGCCAGGACAGCCGCTGGTTCGGCGCCGTATCGCTGTCGGCGGTCCATGGAAAGGCCTTCTTCATCTACTGGCCATGGGCACGCATCGGGGATCTGCGCTGACCCGTAGGTCGATGAAGCAAGACCCGCGCGTTTTGTCGTTGCCTGCCACCCGACGCGCCGCTATACTATCCACTCGTGTCACTACCGCCGGTGCGCCAGCGCACCTCGCTTACATCAGATAGGGACGAGACCAAGGCCATGGATCAGATCAGAGCACTCGAAGCGCAGCAGCTGCGCGAGGACAGAGACGCATTCCAGGTCGGTGACACCGTCAAGGTGCACTACCGCATCATCGAGGGTACGCGCGAGCGCATCCAGGTGTTCCAGGGCGTCGTCATCCGTCGCCACGGCGCCGGTGCCCGCGAGACGTTCACCGTTCGCAAGATCTCGTTCGCTGTCGGCGTCGAGCGCATGTTCCCCGTGCACTCGCCCAAGATCGACAAGGTCGAGATCGTCAGCCGCGGCAAGGTCCGCCGCTCCAAGCTCTACTTCCTGCGCGACAAGATCGGCAAGAAGGCCCGCCTCAAGGAGAAGCGCTTCTAGGGCTGTGGCGATGCGGGGCCGTTCCATCATTGATCCGAGTCGACGCGCTCCCGCCCTTTATGGGCGAGGAGCGCGTCGCTGTTTCCACTACAGACCGAGGGCGACATGAGTGGAAGTGTGCGCTCCATAGCGGAGGTCAGAGCGGCCCTCGAGCAGGCAACCGGCATCGAACTCGAGACTCTGATGACCGCGCTTCGCGACGATCAGCGGGCGGGCGTCCGATCCCTGCTTGCGGGTACGCGGGCGCGTCTCGCGCGTCGGCAACGCGAGTCCGAGCGGCTCGATCGGTTGATGGACGCACAGCAAGAACTCCTCGAGCAGGGCTTGCTCGTTGTGGCGGGGATCGATGAGGTGGGCAGGGGAGCGCTCGCAGGCCCCGTGACCGCCGGTGCGGTCATCTTGCACATCGACACACGTATCGACGGACTCAACGACTCGAAGCTCCTGTCTCCGGTCGCTCGCGAGAGGGTCGCGGCGTCCGTGAGGTCGACCGCACTCGCATGGTCGGTGGCTCACGTCGGCCCCAAGGAGATCGACTCGATCGGGATCGGTCCGGCCACACGGCTCGCATGGGCCAGGGCGCTCGAGGGATTGGGTATCGCGGTCGACCACGTCCTGATCGATGGGAACGACGCGAGGGGGCTGACCGTCCCGTCGACTCCGATCGTGCGCGGCGACTCGAGCGTCGGATCCATCGCTGCGGCCTCGGTCATCGCCAAGGTCGCGAGGGACTCGCTGATGGTCGCATTCGCCGACGAGTATCCGGGCTACGGCTTCGATTTCAACAAGGGCTACGGTGCTGCCGAACACATGGAGCGCCTCCTGAGGGTCGGGCCCTCCGCGATCCACCGGCTTTCCTTTGCGCCGTGCTCCGAGCAGGGTCGGTTGCTCTAGCACTCTTCGTATCTTGTGGTCACAAGATCTTGGACACGATCTGGTCGGATAGGGTTTGCCCCGTGTTAAGGACCCTCCGCGAGCATGGTTCGCGGAGGTGGTGCGGTCATGGACCGTTCAGAGATTGCCCGGCGCGGAGAAGATGCTGCAGTAGCGTTCCTCGAGCGCGTGGGAATGACGATCGACGACAGGAACTGGCGGTGTCCCGCTGGTGAGATCGATATCGTCGCTCGTGAGGGAGACACACTCGTCTTCGTAGAGGTGAAGACCCGTCGCTCCGAGCGCGCGGGGACGGCCGAGGACGCGGTGTCTCCGACAAAACAGCGCCAGGTCGCGCGGGTGGCCAAGTCATACCTCGTTGTTCATCCCGAGGCACCGGAGGCATTGCGCTTCGACGTGGTCGCGATCAAAGTGCTCGGGGTGGACCGTGCCCTGCTTCGCCACTACCGGGATGCGTTCGGGGTCGCACTGTGACCCAGTCCGTCGTGGCATCGTCCACCATCGTGGGAGTCGAGGCGATCCCGGTGGAGGTCCAGGTGGACGTCTCGCCGGGCCTGCCTGCCTTCTTGATCGTGGGGCTCGGTGACACCGCTGTCCTGGAAGCGCGCGACCGCGTTCGAGCCGCGATCCGTGCCTGCGGATTCGACTTCCCGACGGCGCGGGTGACCGTCAACCTCGCACCCTCACCCGTGCGCAAGCATGGCGCGGGTTTCGACCTGCCCATCGCCCTTGGGGTGCTGGCCGCCACACGACAGGTCCCACAAAGCACCGCCGAAGCCGTAGCCGTCGGCGAACTCGCGCTCGACGGCAGCGTTCGCGAGGTACCGGGCCTGCTCGCGCATGCGATCGCGGCGCGCAGCCGGGCGCTCCCTCTGCTCGTGTCCCTCTCCGCGTTGCCGGTGGTCTCCGCGGTTCCCGGCGTCTCGGTCCGACCGTTGACCAGCATCGCCGAGTTGCGCCGCGGTCTTCCTGAGGAACGCAGCGCCCCGCCGGTCATCGCACCGCGGTTCGATGATGTCCCCGACCTTGCCGAGGTACATGGACAGCCTGCGGCAAAACGTGCGCTTGAGATCGCGGCAGCGGGAGGGCTCGGACTGTTGCTCATCGGACCCCCGGGCGCGGGCAAGACGATGCTGGCCCGCCGGCTGTCAGGGATCCTCCCGGCGCTGACGGAACACGAAGCGCTCGAGTCCGCGGTCGTCCACTCGGTCGCGGGCCTCGATGCCGCCCCGGTGCTTGGAGGCGTTCGACCGTTCCGCGCACCGCATCACACCGCATCCACGGCCGGGTTGGTCGGTGGAGGATCCCCACCTCGCCCGGGCGAGGTGAGCCTCGCGCACAACGGCGTCCTCTTCCTGGATGAGATCCCGGAGTTCTCTCCGTCGGCCCTCCAAGCCTTGCGGCAGCCTCTCGAAGATGGCTACCTGACGCTCGTTCGTGCCGAGGGGCGGGTGCGCTACCCTGCCCGCTTCGCCTTGGTGGCGGCGATGAACCCATGTCCGTGTGGCTATCTGGGCGACCTCGCACGACAGTGCACATGCCAGCCGGCGCTCGTGGACCGCTATCGAGCGCGTATCGGCGGTCCGCTCATGGACCGCATCGACATGACACTGCGCGTCGATCGCATCGATCCCGCATGCATGCTCAGGGGCTCGTCGGACGAGCCCAGCGCGGCCGTGCGCCTGAGGGTGTCCGAGGCGCGGGCTTGGTCGCAGGCACGTGGGCGACCCCGGCTGCCGCCCACCGGTGCCGCTCTCCTGCGAGCCTGCGCGCTGGACGGCGCATCACGCAAAGCGGTTGAGGCGGCGGCGCGCGTACACCGGCTGTCGGGTCGCGGCGTGACCCGCTTACTCAGAGTGGCGCGAACCATCGCCGACCTCGACGGCGATCCTTCGGTGGAAGAGAAGCACGTGCTGGAAGCATCCTGTTACCGGGCCCTCCAGTGAGCGGCGACTGCCGCTTCGTGCTGCGGTTGGGAGAAGACGGGTATCCTGCGCAACTCGCGATGACGCCCCGGCCGCCCCGAACGCTCTACGGGATCGGAGACGCGAGCACTCTGTGTCCGGGGCTGGCGATCATCGGCTCCCGGAAAGCCACGCCCTACGGGCTGGACTGCGCCGCATGGTTCGCGCGCCGAGCCGCACGCGAGGGCGTCGTCGTGATCTCCGGCGCCGCGATGGGGTGCGACCAGGCAGCTCAACGCGCCGCACTCGAGGCGGGTGGCCGGTCGGTCGCCGTGCTGGGCTGCGGCGCGGACATCGACTACCCCGCGCGCGCTCGTGATCTTCTCGACACCCTGCGCAGCGGCGCCGGCGTAGTGGTCTCGGAGTTCCCTTGGGGGATGCCGCCTGCGCGCGGCCACTTTCCCGCCCGCAATCGGATCATCGCCGGGCTGTCATCGGCGGTTCTCGTCGTGGAGGCGGCACTGCCGAGCGGCACCTTCTCGACAGCTGACCATGCCCTGGAGGCAGGGCGCGACGTACTGGCGGTTCCCGGCAGCGTGTTCTTCAGCGGCTCTGCCGGCTGCAACCGCCTGATACGCCAAGGCGCCGCTCCGGTGTGTTGTGACGAGGACCTGCTCGACTCACTGTGGGCGGCGGGACTCCTGGGCGAGGACACGCCACGATGCATCGGAGCGGACGACGAAAGACTCGCCACGGAGTCGACAGACCCGGTACTGAGGGCGATATTGGCCGAACCTGTCGCACTCGACCGCCTCGTCACTTCGCTGGGGCTCGATGCAGCGGAGGCCCTGCGCGCCGTCGCGCTCCTTGAGTCGGCCGGAGCGGTCGCGCGGTACCCCGACGGCAGGTACGGACCATGCATGCGACGGTGACGCTACAATCGTTCAGCGCGCGTGGCCCACCACGCGCCACCACCGCCCACAAGACCGGGAGAGCGCGTGCAGCGCACCATCACCGTGATAGGTGGCGGCCTCGCAGGCAGCGAAGCCGCCTACCAGCTGGCGATCCGCGGCATCCACGTGAAGCTCATCGAGATGCGCCCCGTGGTATCCGCCCCTGCCCACCACACCGATCAGCTCGGCGAGCTGGTGTGCTCCAACTCGCTGAAGTCGGACGATCCCGCCACGGCCGCCGGCATGCTCAAGCGCGAACTCGAGACTCTGGGCAGCGTCGTGCTCGCGTGCGCTCGCGCCACAGCGGTGGCCGCGGGTGGAGCGCTTGCGGTCGACCGCACGGCATTCTCCACTCTGTTGACGCAGTCCATCACCGCGCGCCCGGAGATCGAGTTGGTGCGCGAAGAAGCACGGTCTGTTCCTGAAGGGGACGTGATCATCGCGACCGGCCCGCTGACGAGCGCAGGCCTTGAGCCCGCACTGCTGGAGCTCACCGGAGCGGACCGGCTGGCATTCTTCGACGCCGCAGCACCGATCGTGGACGCCTCCACGATCGACATGTCCGTGGTCTTCGCCCAGTCGCGTTACGACAAGGGTGGGGGAGCCGACTATCTCAACTGCCCGATGGATCGCAGCCAATACGAAGCGTTCATCGCCGCCCTGACGGGCGCGGAGCGTGTGACCGCGAAGGATTTCGAACAGGCCGAACTGTTCTACGCCTGCCAGCCGGCCGAGGAGGTTGCCCGCCGCGGCCTCGATGCGCCGAGATTCGGGGCGATGAAACCGGTCGGCCTCACGGATCCATCCACGGGGCTGCGACCGTGGGCAGTCGTTCAGTTGAGAGCGGAGAACCGCGAGCAGACGGCATACAACCTGGTGGGCTTCCAGACGAACCTGACCTTCTCCGAGCAAGCGCGCGTATTCCGGATGATCCCCGGTCTCCGGGACGCCGAGTTCCTGCGATACGGCGTCATGCATCGCAACACCTTCGTCGACGCGCCACGCCTTCTCGATTCCGATCTCACGCTGCGCTCGTGTCCGCGGATCAGGATCGCAGGACAACTGGCAGGCACCGAAGGTTACCTGGAGGCCGCCGCAAGCGGTCTCGTCGCCGCACTGGGCATCGTGTGTCCGGAGATGTCCCATCCAATCCGTCTGCCTGCAGAGACCGCGATCGGTTCGCTGATCGGGTACGCGACCGATCCCGCTACGGACCCGTACCAGCCGATGCACGTCAACATCGGCCTGTTGCCCCCGCTCTGCCCTCCGGTCCGGGGCAAGCGGGAGCGCTACGCTGCTCATGCCGCGCGCGCGGCCGTGGCGATGACCGGCTGGTTGGAAGTCCACGACGAGTTGGGGATCGTCGCGGTCCGCGATGCACTCCCCGGGGCCGTGGCGACGTGAACGCGCCATCGGCCGGAGAGCTTGTCGACCGCTTCCTGCAGCATCTCGTTTCGGAGCGCAACGCGTCGCCCCAGACCGTGCGGGCCTACTCCTCCGACCTGGCGCGATACCTCGAGTGGGCCGAACGTTCAGGCGCGGACCCGCTGGGCGCCGACCCCCGCATCCTGCGCCGCTACCTCGCGGAACTCGACCGGGCCAAGTACGCTCGCAGCACCATCGCACGCCGCCTGTCGGCCGTCCGCTCGCTGTTCGCCTACCTCAATCGGGAAGGGACGATCGCATACGACCCGGCGTCCGTCGTGGCCTCGCCGAAGCTGCCCGCACGCCTGCCGCGTCTCGTGCCGACCGACGTGCTCTCCGCGCTCCTTGACGCCCCCGGGACCGAAACCCCCTCCGATCTTCGTGATCGGACGATCCTCGAGCTGCTCTACGCGACGGGTGCACGCGTGAGCGAGCTGGCATCCCTCGACATGGGCGACGTCGACCTCACGGTCGGACAGATACGCGTTACGGGCAAGGGCGACAAGCAGCGCATCCTGCCCCTGCACAGGGAAGCGGTGTCTCGCCTTGGTCGCTACTTGAACGAAGGGCGGTCCGAGCTGCATCCGAGCGGGACCGAAAGGGCAGTCTTCCTCAATCGTGCGGGCACGCGCCTGACCGACGGCGGGGTCCGGAGGATGCTGCGACGGCACCTTGACGCCGTCGGCGCCGCTTCCGGCGTCACGCCGCACACCTTCCGCCACACGTTCGCGACCCACCTCCTGGAGGCGGGGGCGGACCTGCGCACCGTACAGGACCTGCTGGGCCATGTTGCCCTGTCCACGACCCAGCTCTACACTCACCTCGGGGTACAACGACTCCAACGGGTGCATGGGGATGCGCACCCACGTGCCTGACGTTACTTTGTCGAAGGGGCCGCTCGCATGAACCACCCGCAACAGCGGGACGACGTGGCCTCACTGTGGGAGCGCTATGCCGCCACCCGTGACGAGGCGGCCCGTGAGCAGCTGATCCTCAACTACTCACCATTGGTGAAGTTCGTCGCCGGGCGTGTTGCGACCAAACTCCCCAACACCGTGGAGAGCGCCGACCTGATCTCGTACGGCATCTTCGGCTTGATCGATGCGATCCAGAAGTTCGACACCGAGCGCGGCATCAAGTTCGAGACATACGCCATCTCGCGGATCCGCGGGGCGATCATCGACGAACTGCGCGCCTTGGACTGGGTCCCACGCAGCGTCCGCGCCCGCGCCCGCGACATCGAGAACGCCATCGCGACCCTTGAGGGAAGGCTGAGCCGCACCCCGGATGACTCCGAGGTGGCAGCCGAACTCGGGATCTCGTCCAAGGACCTTCAGGATGCGTACGCCAAGATCTCGTACACCTCGATCGTCTCATTCGACGAGATATGGGCCCCCAACTCCGACCGTGACGACAAAGGCACGCTCGCCTCTGTGGTCAAGGACGAGCGCGCACCCGATCCCGTTGCGTCTTTCGAGTCCGAGGAGATCAAAGAGATCCTCGCCGGCGCGATCGAGAAGCTCTCCGAACGCGAACGCACCGTGGTGGCGCTGTATTACTACGACGGGCTCCCACTCAAGGAGATCGGTCAGGTCCTCGGCGTCACCGAATCACGCGCTAGTCAACTGCACACGAAAGCCGTGATGCGGCTACGTGCACGTCTTCGCGCTGCAACGGGCTACATCGCCTGAAGCCCTCGGGCCCCGTCGAGGGCGCGCCGTTTGTCGCCTGTGCGACCCCTCTGCTACACTACTCCGGCTCTTCAAATACGCACGCCCGCCGGTCCACGGCGCGTGGTGCCGCCCCCTCCAGGTTCGAGGGACGCGGTCGCGACGTGGAACCAGTTCCTCTAGGAAGCCGCCGGGCGGAGGACGAACCACAGAAGGAGGCACCACCATGCCCGTAGTCGCAATGAAGGACCTGCTCGAGGCAGGCGTCCACTTCGGACACCAGACCCGCCGTTGGAACCCGAAGATGAAGCCCTACATCTTCACGGAGCGCAATGGCATCTACATCCTCGACCTGCAGCGCTCGCTGCGGGAACTGGATGCTACCCACCGTTTCGTGCGCTCGATCGCCGCGCAGGGACGCTCGGTGATGTTCATCGGTACCAAGAAGCAGGCGCAGGAAGCCGTCGAGACCGAGGCCGCACGCGCCGGCATGCCGTTCGTCAGCCAGCGCTGGCTCGGCGGGATGCTGACCAACTGGGCGACGATGCGCAAGCGCATCGCCCGCATGGTGACGCTGGAGGCCATGGAGGCCGACGGGCGTATGGCGGTCCTCCCCAAGAAGGAGGCCCTCAAGCTGCGCGCGGAGCTCGTGAAGCTGCAGCGCAACCTGACCGGCATCCGGGACATGCAGGAACTCCCCGGCGCGGTCTTCATCATCGACACCAAGCGTGAGGCCATCGCGGTGGCTGAGTGCCGTCGCCTCCGCATCCCGATCATCGGACTCGTCGACACCAACTGCGATCCGGACGAGGTCGACTTCGTGATCCCGGGCAATGACGACGCGATCCGCTCGGTCCACCTGATCACCCGTGTTCTCGCTGATGCCTGCGTCGAGGCCCGTGCCGGGATCGCACAGGCGGCCGCCGAGAAGGCCGCACCGGCCCCCGTCGCAGCGCCTGAGGCGCCCGTGACCGAAGCCGTCGCTGAGCCCGTGCTCGAGGTTGCGCCCGCGTCCGCGGTCGAAGCCGCCGTCGAGCCTGAGCCCGTGGTCGTCGAGAGCGCCGAGTAGGACAAACGCAACGGCAGCGTCCCGCTTCTTGAAACGGTGCAGGGCGCGTACGCATAGAAAGGGTGGTACACATGGCGATCACCGCCAGCATGGTCAAGGAGCTGCGCGGGCTCACCGGCGCCGGGATGATGGACTGCAAGAAGGCGCTCGAGGAGTCCGATGGGGACATACAGAAGGCCGTAGACGTTCTGCGCACCAAGGGTCTTGCCGACCTTGCCAAGCGCGCCGGCCGCGCGACCAACGAGGGCGTCATCTCGGCATGGACGACGCACACGGGACGCGTCGGTGCCATGGTCGAGGTCAACTGCGAGACCGACTTCGTCGCACGCAACGCCGAGTTCACGACGTTCGCATCGGCTGTCGCCGAGCAGGTAGCCGTCGACGAGCCCTCCAGCCCTGAGGCGCTTCTCGGCCTTCAGTGGAAGCGTAATCCGAGCATCACGGTCGAGCAGGCGCTCGGCGAGCTGGTCGGCAAGCTGGGCGAGAACATCGTCGTCACCAGGTTCGTGCGTTTCGACGTGCCCGAGGACGGCATGATCAGCTATTACATCCACGGCCTCGGCCGCATCGGCGTCATGGTCGAGATCGGCGGCTCGGACCACACCGATCCCGCGATCGTCACCCTCGCCAAGGACGTGGCCATGCACATCGCGGCCGCTCAGCCGATCTGCGTGCTCCGCGAGGACGTCCCCGCGGAGACGATCACGCACGAGGTGGGCATCTACTCGGCTCAGGCCGCTGCCTCCGGCAAGCCCGAGGCCATCCAGGTCAAGATCGCACAGGGTCGTCTGGAGAAGTTCTACAAGGAGGTCTGTCTCGTCGAGCAGGCCTTCGTCAAGGATCCCGACAAGACCGTCGAGCAGCTCATCGCCGAGGCCTCCAAGGCCACCGGCAAGAAGCTGTCGGTCGTGCGCTTCGAGCGTCTGGTTCTCGGAGGATCCGGCTCCGAGGCCTGAGATATGGCAACGATTGAGTGAACGGGGCGGTCCACTGAGGGCCGCCCCGTTCTACAATATGGCGGAAGATGCCCCGCGCCCGCGTACAAACGCGGGGTGGGCAGCGTCACGGAACGACGGGGGTCACTGAATGTCGGAACCACGATTCAAGCGCGTGCTGCTGAAGCTGTCGGGCGAGGCCCTGATGGGTGACGTCGGCTACGGCATAGATCCCGCGATCATCGAGGACCTCGCGATCCAGATACGCACCGCACGTGATGCGGGCGTCGAGCTTGCCATCGTCGTGGGCGGAGGCAACATCTTCCGCGGGGTCGCCGGGTCCGCGAAGGGCATGGACCGCGCGCAGGCCGACTACATCGGGATGCTCGCCACGGTCATGAACGCCCTTGCGATCCAGGACGTCCTTGAAAAGGCTGGGATCCAGACACGCGTCATGTCCGCGATCGAGATGCAGTCCGTCGCGGAACCCTACATCCGCCGCAGAGCGATGCGGCATCTCGAGAAGGGCCGGGTCGTCATCTTCGCGGCAGGCACCGGCAACCCGTATTTCACGACGGACACCACGGCGGCGTTGCGCGCGCTCGAGATCGACGCCGACTGCATCATGAAGGCGACACGCGTCGACGGCGTCTACGACGACGATCCGCGCACGAACCCGGACGCCGTCCGCTTCGACGAACTGACCTACATGGAGGTCCTGCGCCGTGGCCTGAAGGTCATGGACAGCACCGCCATCACACTGGCAATGGACAACGACCTGCCGATCATCGTCTTCAACATCGAGACGGACGGGAACATCGTCCGTGCACTCGCGGGCGAGCACGTCGGCACAATCGTCAGAGGAGGCAACTGATGCCCGATGCGATCATCACCCAGGCCGACGAACGTATGTCGAAGGCCGTCACCGCGCTGAGCCACGAGTTCGCCGGCGTCCGGACGGGCAGGGCATCCGGCGCCATCTTCGAGAAGATCCACGTCGACTACTACGGTGTGCCGACGCCGCTTCTGCAGCTGGCCGCGGTCTCCTCGCCGGAGCCGCAGCTCATCGTGATCTCGCCCTATGACAAGTCCATCATCAAGGCCGCCGAGAAGGCGATCCTGTCTTCGGACCTCGGCCTCAACCCGAGCAACGACGGGACCGTCATCCGCGTTCCCTTTCCCGCGCTCAACGAGGAGCGTCGCCGGGAGCTCGCCAAGCTACTCCATACCTACGCCGAGCAGGCGCGTGTAGCCGTGCGCAACGCGCGCCGCGACGCCAACGACGCCTTCAAGAAGGCCGACAAGGCGGGGGAGATCGGCCAGGACGACACCCGCCGTGCCGAGGAGCAGATCCAGAAGAAGACCGACGCGTTCATAGCGCAGATCGACGAGCTCCTCAAGAAGAAGGAACTGGAGATAATGGAGGTCTGACCTCCGCGCATGCCGAAGCCGACCCCCACCGCTTTCTTCGACTCGCCGCGTGGACGGGAGTTGTACTCGCGACTCGACACCACTCGGGTCCCGGGGCATGTGGCGATCATCATGGACGGGAACGGCCGTTGGGCCTCTCACCGCGGTCTGCCTCGCGTGGCGGGCCATCGCGCGGGTGCGAAGGCGATCGAAGAGGCTATCGCCTCGGCGATCGAGTGCGGAGTGCGGTACCTGACCCTGTACTCCTTCTCGACCGAGAACTGGACCCGGCCGCGTGACGAGGTCTCCGCGCTGATGGGGCTTTTCGTCGAGGTGATCCGCTCCAAGATGTCGGACCTCATGGAGCAGGGCGTGTGCGTTCGGGTCATCGGCCGCCTCGACGGCATGCCGAAAAGGACCGCGGATGCGTTCCGCGATGCGATGAGCCGCACGGCCGGGAACGACACACTCGATCTGGTCATCGCGCTCAACTACGGCGGTCGTACCGAGATCGTGGACGCGATGACCGCGATCGCTGCCGACGTCGCAGCGGGCAGACTTGATGCCGCTTCGATCGACGAGGACGCCGTCGCTTCGCGACTCTATACTGCGGGTGTGCCGGATCCGGACCTCCTCATCCGCACCAGCGGGGAGTTCCGCGTCTCCAACTTCCTTCTGTGGCAGATCGCCTACACCGAGATCGTCGTCACCGAGACCCTGTGGCCCGACTTCGGGCGCGATGACCTGCTCGAGGCGATCGTCGACTACCAGGCACGTGAGCGGAGGTTCGGAGGCTTGTGAGAGAGGCACCCATCAGACAACT
>Ga0209430_1000526_pt1 | contig 38528 bp, 57 predicted proteins | sample BarGraIncub1133A_FD_184504 | JGI IMG/M metagenome (GOLD analysis project Ga0209430, IMG submission 184504) | Arctic peat soil microbial communities from Barrow, Alaska - Barrow Graham LP Incubations 11-33A (SPAdes) (version 2) | ecosystem: Environmental > Terrestrial > Soil > Wetlands > Peat... | reverse complement strand
GAGATGACAGCGAACACGTATATTCACCAGGACGAAAAGGCACTTAGGGCGGCAATTCTCAAATTAATGTAAATCAGTTACTACGCGGTTACTACAGACAGCTAAAAAACGGCTTACCTATGCGGTGCTCGCTTGAATGGGGTTCAAGAGGCCGCAAGTTCAACTCTTGTCACTCGGACCATAAATAAAGGCTCACAAGTGGCTTATATACGCCGCTTGTGAGCCTTTTGGTTTTTGATATATTTTTGTTAAATTAGACTGAATTATATCCAATTTTACGGCGGTTACTACGGGGTTACTACAGATTTTTTTACGAACTATAAAAAATAAGCCCTAAACCTCTATATTAAAGGCTTAGGGCTATAATTTTTCATAATTTATAATGATGTATTACGAAACAATTTAATTTATTCATTTCAAATGCGACTATTCCAATTTATTTCACACACTTATCACACGGATCTGTTTTCCCTGCTGCTAAAGCTTCGGCCAATGTTCCGCTTAAAATAATTTTACTTCTACTCAATGTTGAGCATTTATCAGTGTAATGATAACTTTTTCCGCTTGGCACCCAATACACTATCCGAGTGTTATCAGTTGCAGGTACTGCAGGAGTTACTACTACAACCGGCGGAGCTACTGGAGCTACAGCTACAACTGGTGGAGTTACTGGAGTGACTGTTACGGCTGGCGGTGCTTGAGGTTTAACAGGCGATGCAGATTTATCAAATTTAATTGTAGCTCCATCACTTGTGCAAACAATTGTACCACTCTCATCTGTTCTAAGTATCTGAACACCGACATTCGATAGACGATTTAATGCAGCCTGTGTCGGATGCCCATAAGAATTGCCTTTTCCTACTTCTATCACAGAATATTTGGGGTGCACGGCATTTAAAAAAAGCTGTGATGTCGATGTATCACTGCCATGATGCCCAACTTTTAGAACATCGGCTGCAAGGTCGAATCCTTTGCTAAGCATACCGCTTTCATTTGTTGACTCAGCATCACCGGTAAAAAGAAACTTCGTGTTTCCGTACATTAACTTAATGACTATTGAGTACGTATTAAGATTACCGGCATCTGTATTTACAGGGCCATATGTTATACAGTTTGTGTCACCCAATTTAAAACTTGAACCTGGTTCAGGTTGTGCAGCCGAAAGACCTTTAGCTTTCATGGCCGTAAGAACATTAGTAAAGGCTTTGGTTGTAGTTACCACGTTAGGCATATAAACCTTACCGATACTATACGCATTAATTACATCATCCGCACCTCCGATATGATCCTCATGTGGATGTGTCAAAACAAGATAATCAATTTTACTAATACTTTTTGTCTTTAAATAAGCAAGTAGGCTACTCGTTGACTCAGTTGTACCCGCATCAATGAGCATAGTTTGCCCACCCTGCTGAATGAGCTCACTGTCACCTTGACCTACATCAATATAGCTTATTACTAAATTTCCATTAACTGTGGTAGTTTGTGCAGGTATTGACGAAGGAACCGTTGAAGCAGCTGCTGATGAAACCTTTGAGCTCACAGTCGGAGCAGGTGATGAAACTTTACTGCTTGCAGCTGATGATATAGATGATACTTTTAAATAATCCGTCTTATCGTTTGCGTTGGCTTGAGTATAGGATGTGCTACTCGTTTGCGGCATAAAAGCAAACGCTAAAATAACAGCCAGCGTTATTGCAATGCTTTTTTGCCACGTCTTAATATTAAACTTTAATTTTACCGCCATGTAATTACGAATCAGTTTATATACCGGCGGCATTAAAATAGCTCCAGCTAAAATAAAGAAAATGCATGATATCGACCTTGTGATCTGAGTAACACCACTTAGCAATAGCATACTGGAAAATACCCAACTTATAATATCCCATACCTTTTGTGTCATTTCTATCATCGCCCCTTATTTGTTAAATTTTACACTATTATTTTGCATATTTCAATATTAACGGGAAAATCTTTTTGATATTTGCACAAAAAAATACAGGTCTGCTTCCTTAATCGAAAGCGGCCCTATGTTTACGAACATTTCATCTATAGTTCATGTTAATGTCACAAATATCGGGTAATATATAAACAAGATCTTTTTCATTCTTCTCCTCTTAAAATATAAATATCTTTGTTCTTCCCCTTTGGTGCGAGCCGGAGGGGATTTTTTTGCATAAAAAATAAGCCCACCCTCAATTAAGAGAGTGGGGTTTACTCCGAACAAAAAGCAAAAGCACCTCAAATTGATGAAGTGCTTTTACAAGTTCAAATGATAAACATGGCTTTCGCCATGAAGTCCACATGTATTTCTTTGTTATAGTATATGCTATGATAATGTTTCTGTCAATATACTTATAAAAATTATTTTTCGGTAAATAAAGGTTTCAAAGTGCAAAACTGAATTATTTGTTCGTTTATCAATTTCCAGTCATCGAATGTAATTGTAGCTTGTTTCCTATCCACAAACTTTTTGGCATATATTCTATCCTTACTTATGGTTCTAATTTGCTCTATTAAAACGGTGCCTATCCCATTGGCCAAATCAATGTGATAAGGTCTTTTATCATTTAACCGTTCTAAAGTAATTGGCAATATGCAACATACAGTAGACTCCTTTGAAGTTCTAATAACTAAAACAGGTCTATCTTCATCCTGTTCGCTTCCTATATTAATTCCAAGATGTGCCCAGTAAATAAAATTATTAAAAACAAAAAAGTCTTTTTCTATTTCCAAACTTCTGATTTGATTTTTGAGTACTACCCATTTCAAGAAACGATTGAGTGAAAGAAATTCCCTATTATTCATCTCTTAACATCCTTATCTGCCATTATTCTAATTATTATATCACATATTGTCACAATGGGTGATGTTTTGATAAAAAATAAGCCTCACCTCCAAACGGAAGCGAGGCTTTAAGTATGGCGTGTTTTTCAGGACCATATTAAAATGTATTTGCACTTGTGGGATTATTAAGTACGCCTACCGTGACGAGCAGCTGCAGAACGGCTGCAACGACGTTACCGATAAATCCGGCATCAAGACCGATCTTTGCGAATACGCCTGTCAGCTGTAGAATGACAAGGACCTGTGCAATAATAGATGCCCAAAGAATTGAGGACTTCCAACGTGACTGTGTTTCAACTACTTTTAGAGTTGTTTCCATTTTAATACCTCTTTCTAAAATAAATTTATTAATGTTTCGACGAAAAGGACAACTATAGCCCCAGCGATCATCACAAGAATATATGAAATTATGTTGAATTTATTCATGCTTTTACCCTTTAATTTAATTTATTTTATACAAATTAAAGTTTGCCAATTATTGCTTGTATAATTAAAAATGTAACGATACTGCCGCCAACTGCCCATAATAATCCGATAATGGGACTAAGACTAAGTGTCTTTCCCTTATTTATATTCTGTACAGATACTAAATCTGTAACCAAAGCAACTAAATCAGGTGAAGCAACACTTTTGCCTTGGTTCTCCCATTGTGCTTGTTCTAACTTTGCGAACCTTGCATCTTGCTGAGTAGTAATCAACGAAAGTTGGGTTGCTATGGTAACAGCCGTACCTTCGACAGATTTTCGGAGTACCTCTGCATTTTCCAGCATCTGTGCATTAAGCAACTCTGCGGTTTTTATTGCTTGAATATTAGCAATTCTAACAGCCTCAATATCGCCTTTTCGTAATTCATTAATGCGTTCAGATTCAGCAATGCTCCTATCGTCAATACGACGTATTTCCGCTTTATTCAAATCACTTAAATTTTTAATTGAAACTTCAAAATTTTTAACTATACTCTCTATCATTCTGACTACATTAATAGACGGGTCAGCACGTTCATTTTTTAATGTTTCATCCATCGGTCACACCCCTTTCACTAAATTATTAAAATCTAAGTTTCCCGGCATAAGCCACATAGCCTGATTTTGTCTCTCCACCCTTAGAAGTATCAAACAAAATAAAATATCCATGAACATCTTTAAACAAGAAAGTAGCTTTTTCAAGAGGAAAGATAGTGCCTGATTCTTTTCCAGTAGCATCCCTGACAACCTCATTTGTTTTGCCATTCAGCCATGCTTTATACCAACGATTGCTTAAATTTGCTTCATCGTTTTTTATAAAACCATGAGCATAACGTCCGGCAGATAAAGGATAATATATTTCCAATAGCTGTTGGTCAAATAAACAATTAACGATACAAATCTTATCGCTAGAGTCTACTCTATGGTCTCCCACAGCAACCCCATTACTTCCCGTAACCACAAAAGGTATATCTGCCGTTGAGTTCCATTCATGGGGCATAGTATTTGTATGATAAACTTCTGCGTTCCATTGTGGCACTATCACAGGCTGTGGTATTGATACTATAGGTTGCGGAGCAACAGGTTTAACTACATCTACTATTTTAATTTCACCTATAAGTCTTTCATCAAAATTTGAAATGTCTGGGTTCTCTTGATACTGTCTTGCAAACACATTGATATGCAGATATTGTTTTGTCGGTTCAGAATTATATTGTGCCAACCATAAATCTGTCTTATCAAAACTATTATCCAAATAGTGCTCGTACATATTCTGATTGCAATATAAAAATGAGTTAGGCACGCCATCAAGAAATTTATGAGTTATTTCACTTATATTTGCGGGTATAATTTTATTGTCATATATATCAGATTCCAGATCAATTGCAGACCGAAAAGTGGCAGGATATTTTGAAATCAAAGTATTAATTTTATTTAACTGAGTTTGAATATCACTATAAAAATTTATGTAGTGATAGAAAGAAAACGGTTTATTCAAAGCGATACATTCATAAACGTGATAGTCTATGTTTGAATCGAGCAATCCATTTGACCTTAATCCTCTAATTATAAACCCGTCATATGCAGAAAAATTAATGTTGCTGTCGTATGAAGATATGTCACGAATTAGCATTTGTTTTACCTCCTAAAATTTAATATAAAAGTACTCATTGTTGCATACTTTAGTTATGCCTCTATTGCATTAACAAATTGCGGTATAGATAACACTATTTGAGTATAAAGATTTGTTCTTATGTCCTCAGTAAGAGGTAACGTGTATTTCTGTGTAGTTAGGATTCTGCTTTTGATATTCATCGAATCGGCCGTTAACTGTGGTAGACTATAATTTAACATTTCCAACGATTCTTCCTTAGATAAAATACCTTTTAACTGTAATTCAAATAACCGGCTTACTTTGTTTTCTACTACAGTCTTATCTGCCTTTTCTAAATTCCTGTATGATTCGTTTGTATAACTCGCCATAATGATATGCACCTGATTCAAATTAAAGTCAATCTCTACATTTTCTATACGATGATATAAAGCCGCCAACCCTACATCACTTATTACTTCTACTTGTATTGCCATTTTTAACACCTACCTTAAAATTTAATTATTTTACGTTTTACTATATATGGTGACATATTGTTAAATGCCGCACCACCACCTGTTATAAGACTGTTATCGACACCCTCCTTTGTGTTTCCGAGCATATAACCAGAACTTCCGGAAGTAACACTGTGAGTATATGGCATTGAATGATAGTGTGAAGGAATTTGCGATACAGTGAGCGTGACTAATTCTGAACCACTTTTTTGTCCTAAAGATATATTAGATGCCAATGCACCACCACCATCATAAGTTCCTACCGCCATTCTACCTCTTGAATCTGGCAAATTAAAAGTGGCAGAACCATCACCTGCACCAAAAACAGTACCTATTGTGCCAAACAACCTTGAATACGTTGTTCTTGATACTGCTTGACCATTTTCAAACAGATAACCGTCCGGACATGTGTTAGTGTTCCATTCTATAGATGTACCTGTTTTATTTACAGGTGACTCATTTACATAAAGACCGTAAGGAGCGACAGTATTTATCATGCCGCCATTTTGTATGGCTATATATGAACTGCCGTCGGGTGCTACGATACTAACGGAACCAGTACCTATAGTAAATAATACTGAACCACCATTAATGCGAATGCCCATTTGGCTCGAGACATCCAACATAGTCATCGGTAAACTTCCACTAGAACCTAACCCGATACTAATAAAATTTGCGTTTGTCGCATCATGCAGCGTTAATGCGGAGGATATACCTATGGATGGGTTAGTATCCATTGTTGCATAACTATTCACATTTCCCGAAGATATTATCTTATAAACACTCAAGTTTGTTACATCTATATAAGTCGCTAAAATTTTGCCAGTTGTTATATTAGCCCCATTTATTACAGTAGTGCCCGACGCAGACAAATTAGCAACCGTTACTAAACCAGTTAAGTTTAATTTTGCCGCATTTATAGATATTCCTTCAGCACTTGCATTTATAGAGGCTATGACACCATTGGAATTGACCTTTAAAGCTATGTTATTTGCATTAACTATTAAACTGGCTTCGGCTGTGGCCATGCGTGAGGTTACACCTGTCACATTACTATTCGTAGTAACCAAATCCGTCGCAAGTGCTTTTAATACAATCTGCCCTGCTTGAGTAGTAATACTTGCTTCTGCGGTGGTGACTCGGGTTGTTAAGGCTGTTGCATTTGTATTGGCAAGATTTGCAGCAGTTTGAGCGGTTGCTGCATTTGTTACGCCTAGAGTAGCTTGAGCTTGTGCTGTAGCCGCATTAGTTACTCCTAAATCCGCTCTTGCTTTTGCAGTAGTAGCTATTGCATTTAATATATCGGTTTTTGCATTGTAATAATTCTTCCAGGTTGTATCCCACGTTGCTCTGACAATTACTGTAGTTGTGGTCATAGACGTAAATAACGTTAACGTGGTATTTAGATATATGTTCAATGCGCTATAAGCGGTATCGAAGGCTGTGTCTGAAACTCCAAACGCTAACGCTTGAACTATTATTTTGCCTGTTGTAAGCGCACCATCTACTACAATTAAATCCCATTCCTGTTTCAAGGATAGTTTTTCATCTGGGGTTACTGCTGTTCCTGATGCTAAATTATCGGTGTATGCTTTAGCGTTCGTAGCTGTTCCTTGGGCAGCGACTGCTGCTGCTTGAGCCGTTGCGGCATTGGTTACGCCTGTATCCGCTAAATTGTGAGCCGTTAAGGCATCTGCAACACCTTGATTTGCTTTAGTCTGAGCTATAGCCGCATTAGTTACACCAAGGGTTGCTTGAGTCTGCGCTGCTGTAACGTTACTATTGGTGGTTGTTAAATCTGTCTGACTTGCTTTTAATACAATTTGTCCTTGTAAAGTACTTATACTTGTGCCTTGACTCGTTACCGTTGTGCCTTGACCTGTTACTGTGGTACTCAAAGCACCAAAAGCAACCTCTAATGTTTGTCCTGTGGGATCGTATTTTACATGGCTCGATTTTACTAATGTCGTCGCTCCATTGACCTGGGATACAAGACTTTCTTTTTCAATCTTACCGCCATTGATATTTGCGTTCGTAGCAATATTACTATCATCTACTGCACCCTGTGTTATGCCGGCGTGAGTTACGCCATCGGTCCCGAAAAGAACTGTTGTTCCATCTACGCCACGAATAAGAAGATTATAGTCTCCACTATTCAAGCCTAGAGAAACACGTTCTTTGCCTGCCACATCCCAAAGTTTTATAGTATCGCCTACTATTTTTAATTTTCCATTATCGCTTTGAACTGTAAATTTATTTGTTGAAATATTTCCAGCAATAAGTTTTAGTACGTCGAGTGAGATTATTTGTCCTGAAGCTATTGCTGCCGTTCCTATTACCGCACTACCTGCCTGTATTGCGCCTGCCGCTAGATTTGCGGCGCCTACGTTTCCGGCCAGCAAAGTATTGATTGAAGCTACACTTGAGGTCAAACTTGTTATATTGCCATTTGCAGCTGTCAAATTTACGATTGTTGCATAGGTACTACTTAGATTATTAACTTTTCCCATGTCTATTGTTGCATTATCAATTATGCCATTAGTAATATGAGCTGTGGTGGTTTCAAGAGTACCTATGCGACCTGTAACAACACTTAAATCCTGTATGTCCGCAATAACAATATGCACGTTTTGAAGTTGTGACCAATCTATACCGTCTACTTTAGTGCCATCTACCAGGCCATCAACGGTAGTCACGGTCTCTACAACGTCTGCCGTATCAATAAATCTTACTTGCAGATTTTCAAGGGAAAGTATTTTGTTTGCTATTTCGCATGTGTTTCTTTCGGGTTCGTCAGGATATTCTGTCAGTTTAATAATCCTTTGCTGTTCCTTTGTATTTTTGCTTTTTGCTAATAGGGTTATTGTATCGCCTAAGCTATAATCCAAAATAGCGTATTGAGTATTAATATTCGCCAAATCAATTACTTCAGCTTTGTAGGCTGCATAAGGCTTGCTTAGATAATCCAATCTTACTATGGCATCATCTTTTAAATCTTGTGCTACGGTATAGCGATTGTCTTCCCAGTATGCAGTTATAACTTTGTTGCTGTACTGATAGTTCTCGATATAATTTAAACCACCGTTTATGCTTGCTATACCCAGCCCATCTTTACCAAGAGGAATGAGCCTTGTGATATAATCATAAGAGTTTCTTTGTATATCTAATTTTTTAAGATTTAATTGCTCTGCAAAATAAGTTCCTTTATCAGTGCCCATGCTCTGGTAGATATAAACTTTCTTATTAATACTGTCAAAGGTCATTTCACAGTCATAAGCACTTTGTATTTCTTGCAGCACAACATAAGCAGTGCAGTTGTTTTTTCTTACTGTCCTTAGTTTGGTGACATCACAAGTGCCTATAGTCCAACCAGTGCCCACTAATGCTAAATTAATGCTATTAGTGCAACTCTGCTCAACTGTTTCAAAATGAGATACATCTTTGCCTTTTATGCCCTCAATATTTATTTTACAAATATATTCAGTCCAATCATCATCTTTAAAATTTACTTCTTTTACTATGTACTCATTATCTTTAGTCCTTATATAGCATTCTTCTTGGATTAAATCATGCTTCAAATCTGAAATTGGATATAAAAAAGAGAAGGTATCCTCAATGTTGATTTCCTTCTCGATTTTGAGCTCTTTATAATTTGTAAGTCCATCTATTTTATTATGATTTATGTCATAAAGCTGAAGCATTGAAGTACCCCCTTTTTAAATTAGTCCTCAATCATGTAGTCAATTGTCATGAGCTCTGCTGGTGTCATACTACACCCGTCCAGGACACCGATTAAAAATGTGTGAATGTTGACCTCATTTTCTATGGCGAGCAGTTCCTGAATATCTTTGCTCCAGTCTGCCAAGCATTCTTTTTGAAGCCCAACTTGATTATTTTCGCCTACAATAGTTTTACCTTCGGAGTCTTTTTGACTGTATTTTTCTATCAGTTTTTCTCTTTCTTTATTATAGATTTTTAGCTCTGCTTCTAATTTCGCTATATTTTTAGCAATAGCATAGGATGCTTTTACTGGCAATTCTTTTTTGGATATTTCGGATAATTTAGAAGAATCATTGAGTATGCGTTCGTTGCTTAATTTCATTTAATGTTACCACCTTCCAAAATGTGATTACCCGCAGAAAACTGCGGATAATCAGAGCTCTTCTAATTAGAATATCACATAGCCTAGTTCTATTGCTCTTTCAGTTACTGCTGCCATAAATGCATCGTACTGAACTTTCACGTCTGCAGAATTAGCTGATGCCAGTACTTTGTTTGAAGTGCTTGCACTTATACTGACATTCATATTTGCACTGTCAAGTGTTGCGTTTAGATACATTACTGCTACATCGACCCCGTTGTCTTTCACCATTACCTGGGATGTGAAATTTGTTGTCTCGTTAATCATTGCTTTTTCCTTCTTTCTTTTAATTTAAATATATTTAGGTTTATAAGCTATTTTAACCACACAATTAACTGTGCTCGATGTAATTGTATTTGCACCCGGCTGCAACGTTGGGAAGTTCCACATATCCGTTTCAGCAAATTTGTTCAAACCGCTCTCGGTTATTAGGCATTGCTCACCGTCAATAATTACCGGTGTATTGGCGTGTAGGTTGTTTACTGTGATAGGCTTTCCCATACCGGTTATAGTTACCGATGCTAGATTAATCGGTGGCGTGAGCGTTACCACGGCGGGCGTGGGAAGATTTCCGGGGACTGTGACGGTCTGGGAGGTACCGGATAATGTGACGGCTACTGCCGGAAGATAAGCATATCCGCTTTTCAATTCAATATCTAGTGTATAAAATCCTTTTACAATTCTTACATGCGATTTATTAACGATTAAGCAATCATAATAAAAACTTAAATCATCAAACTTTATTGTGCATTTTTCAAATTGTTTTATTAAATTGCTTATATCGTTTAAAGAGCTTTCATCATCTATGTCTTTTATTAATAACTGTAATTTTATTTGTTTATAAGTTTCTTGCTTGCTTAAGTACAAAGGATTTAAAGCATTTCTCAGCCAATCGTCATAGATTGTGATTTCGGCGGTTTGAATGTCTTTTGAAAGGTACGTAGCCTTAAAAGTGCTTATGTCTATATTGTTTATTAGCATTAGCCCTGCCTCCTTTGCACTAAAACAGCAGCCTGATTCATAAAATAATCTATATCTTTCTGACCGGCAAAACTGTATGAACCATTAAAGTTTATAACTGTACTGTTTTGTGGCATTGTACCACCACCGCTGTTCACCCTCTCAATTTCGCTCCTAAATATACTTTTTAAATCGTCCAGAGCACCGACAAATTCAGGTCTTTTTTCGCCAACTCCAATAATGCCAGGAGTATTAAAAATACCACCTTTATCGTACCAACTAACTCCGAGACTTGGTATACTTGGAGGTGCTAAGCTAAAACTACCGCTTATGTTGAAATGTGGTAGATTGATGTGAGGTATTTTAATTTCCGGTAAGCGTAAATTATTAAAAAAACCAAAGACGGCATTAATGGCGCCACTAGCAATTCTCTTCATGTTTTCCATATCATCGGAAAATTGAGTACTAATTTCAGCCCATTTACCACCAAATATTGTTCCGATATTGTTCATGTCCGAATTAAACTGTGCTGTAATTTCAGCCCATTTACTGCTGGATTTTGTTCCGATATTATCCATATCTCTAGAAAACTGCGTCGTAATTTCAGTCCACTTGGCACTTAAAAAAGCACTAATCGTATCCCAGTTTTTATATAGTAAAAATCCTATTGCTATTAATGCACCAATCGCTAAAATTACAATCGTGATAGGCGATGTTATAAACGCTAAAACAGCACCAAACGCACCTACCGCTATTGTCATTATTCCTGTAGTTATTGCCCCCCAACCCATCGCTATATTATAGGCAACTATGGCAATAGTAAATGTTCCCAGGACTATACCTATTATTGTTAATAAAGTTGAGTTTTTATCAATCCATGCGGGTATCGCCATTAAACTAGCCAGCATCCCTTGAAGTTGTGGCAATATTTTAGCAAGGGCCTCACCGACCATGCCCATCACAGATACCTTTGCGGCCTCCATGCTATCGCCGAATCCATCAAGTCCTGCAATTGCTTCATTTGATAATACTGCACCGGTGTCATGTGCTTCTTTTGTTAGCTTTGCTATTTCTCCTGCACTTGCTTTTATCAATGGATTGAGTTCCATTGCAGATTTACCAAATATTTTTTGGGCATAAGCGTCACGTTCAGTTTCATTTGTCATTGCTCCAAGCGCTGTTAAGGCTTCCTGCATTACAACCTTGCTGTCTCGCATGTTCCCATTACCATCTACAACAGATACCCCTAAGGATTTAAAAGCTTCCGCTTGAGCGCCCGTACCATCTTTCGCCGCATACATGGACTTAGTCAGCATAGATTGAGCTTTTGTCATTGTTTCTAATTCAACGTCTAATTTTGTGCCTACATACTGTAATTCTTGCACTCTCTCGGCTGTCAATCCGTAAATGTCTGCTGTAACTTGTATTTTATCTGCATTTTCTAACTCAGCAACACCCATAGCAACAAACGCTGCTCCTGCGGCAACTGCGGTCGCTCCTGCGGCAATACCTATGTTTTTAAGATTCTTTACAGCTTGATCGCTTGTGAGTGCTCCATTGGCTTTTTTTGCTTGAGTTTCTAATCCCTTTAAATTTTGCTCAGTTTTAACTACTTCGCGTTGCAGTGCTCTATATTGTTCCTCTGAAATTTTGCCTTGTTTGAACTGCTCTTGAGCTTGTGATTCTGCTTGCTTCAAGGTGTCAAGTTTACCTTTAGTGGTAGATACACTTTCGGCTAATAACTTTTGTTTTTGATTCAATAAATCGGTGTTAGTCGGATCTAGCTTCAAAAGTTTGTTCACTTGTGTCAATTCGCTTTGGAGGTCACGGCTTGTTTTATTTACACCTTGTAATGCCTTATCGAGTGGCCCAGTATCTCCACCAATTTCAACCGTAATACCTTTAATTGTACCTGCCATAATGTACCTCCTTCCTATAAAAATAAAAACACCCTAAGGTGCTACTTTGCCATCTTTGCCCTTAACGCTTTTCTGTCAGGCTCGGTTTGTGTCAATATCCAGCATTTATCTAAGTAGTCTCTACCCTCTTCACTCTGCGAATAGTTATATACGACCGCATCCCTTAAATATAGCCAATATTCAAATACGCCAAGCTTTTCTAATCGGTCAAAATCGTATCCAGTGTATTCACAAACAATCTTTTCTTCTATCGTATTTACTTCATAATGTCCCTTCTCATCATCACTTGGGAAGGAAGGGACCATTAGTTTTTTGAGGACTTTTCCTTACTCAGCCATTCAAAGTATGCAGTTAAAATCTCATTTAACTGGTCTAAATCTAACTCATCAACAATTTCACTTGACACCACATAGCCAGACTTATTTTTATTTAAAATCACGTGCACGGCTTCGGCTAAATCGTCCATGGCTTCTGCGCTTCGTGACTTAGATAAGCTCATAATTTTCTTTAACGTTTTAATCTTTGGTGGCTCAACCTCGAGCGTCAAATCGCCTATTTTAATATCAAAATATCTCTTGTTTATAACCGATATATCAAACATAATATTTTCCCCTCTCAAAATAAAAGGGGCAAGCATTTCGCTCACCCCTTCTTACAATTTTTAAATCGTTGGAATATCCTCTTCATAAATAAGCAGCGTTCCTTCGCTGTCGAGTGGTGCTGCTTTAAATTCTGCATCCACGACGGTCGCTTTGTCGGTGACGAATACAAGGCTAAATCCTGCTTGATTATTTCCGACTATTGTTACTCGAATATTTCCGTCTACTGCATCCTCGTGGACAAATCTAAGGACATAGCGCTTACCGTCCTGATTACCTAACCCACCTATTTTCACTGTTCGCTTGCCGAGTAATTCGGTAACTCTTGCAGTCGCACATAACTTTTCGAGTGTTTTACCACACCATGTCATGATTCCTGATTTCAGGGTGACCTCTTCAACCGTTACAACTGTTTTACTCACGAGTCCCAAATCATCTTTAGCTTCGTAAAACGTTGGCTTGTATACAACCGTTGCTCCACCCGAGATAAGCCCTAACAAATTATCCTCGACTTCTAACAATATGTCTGTTGGGATTTCAGTGACAAATTCATCTACGTACAATTTCCCACTACCTAATACGATTTTTTCGCCTTCTGTTGCCATTTTTTTACCCTCTTTCTGTTATTTTAATTGTGTAAATAATCTGATATAAAGATTCGGTATCCACGTACGCCTCAGTGACATCATACTCAGAATTTATACTGTTCAATACTGCTTCGATCTTTTGCTCTGCAACTAAATCTTTCTTCACCGTGTAAAGTTCAACCTGATAAAACTTAAATTTTCCATGTACCTTGAAATCCGATGAAATATTATTGTCAAATGCCCTCAAGTAAACGATATAAGGCGGCGTTGGTGCTGTTGTAAAATGATGATATGATACTGGGTATAAAGTTGTTTTTAGCAGTGTAAATAATTCAGCTTGGGTCATTTTGCACTCACCGCCTTTTCTATCCGCTTAACTAATTCTGTTTTAGCCTTTTCCTCGTTTGGCGCTATGTGTGGCTTTCCCTCTACCCTGCCGCCGTTTACTTTAGCGTGGCCAAATTCCAGCAAATGGGTTAACTGGTAGTCTGTAGAATTATAAGTTGTTATACGGATATTATTTTTATCCTCAAACGCAACTTTAGCTTTCCAACCTTTTTTATATCCACCACCATGGGCACCCGCGCGCACTGGACTATCACGTTTGATGTTTTCGGTCATTTCTTTGCTGACATCTTTGCAAGCCTGTTTGACTTCTTCGGCTACCTCAACTGTATACTTTGATAATTCAGCCATGAGTTGAGCTGTTAAATCGTCTACTTGTGCCATGGCTATGCACCTGCCTTTTTATTGCAGTACAACTCAATCAAACTATCAGCACGTGGATATGTACGGTATATGCTGTACTCCACGTCTTCATATAATACCGATATTTCATTGTCATACTCTTCTAAGTCTACAACCAATAAGCGTTCAGGCTTTATTTCTCGAAGTCCTGCATTAAAATACTCAGATGAATTTAAAGGCAACTCAGCACAAAATACTTGTCTGTTTGCTGATGTTTCGGTTTGATTTCCAATGTCATCTTCTGTAATAGTTACTGATTGCAAGTAACAAATGAGGTCTAGCGATATGTTGTTTTTGTCTGATATATTTTTAAGTTTCAACATACGCGGACCTCACTTTCACTATTCTATTGCGTATTCTGTTAGATAGGTTTTGTGACATTCCCACGTCTTCTTGTCTCTTGCGATACTTCCATGCGGCGTAGTCAGACAGAAGCATCTGATCTTCAATATTAGCCAAATCCAATGTTATGCCTTTGCTTTCAATTTCTGTTTGTGCAGCACCCAAAAGTGCTGTAAAAAAAGTATCTCTTAGAGTATGTGTTATGCCTAAATCTATTTTTAATAGGCTTAAGATCGTTCCCATTTTATCACCTACTTAGATTTGGTTTTCTTTATTGCTATTGGTTCCTTTGCCGCTGTTTTTACCTCAACAATAAAGCCCCGTTCCAATAGTCCTTTTACTCTGCCTGTATCTGCCGAAACAAACTCGCCCCCAACACTATAAAAATGCTGAGGGTCAAGAATGTCTTTGAATTTGGTTTTTACTTTATACATAAGTTTAAACTATAGGAGTGTAAGACAAGCTGACAAGTACAAACGCACTTGTGCTAGTAGGCCTGCCGTCAAATCTGCCTTTTCCTCTAAACGCCATCTGATCTTCAACAAACTTCACATGTTCAGACTTATCAATTACAATACTCTCACGCTCAACAAGTGTGTATTTGCTAAAGTCACCGTAAAGGATATCATCAGCAGCCATGTTGTTATTAAACACAACTCTCAACCCTAGAAGATCAGGGTATTTCAAGTTCGGAAGTTTAGTAACGGTTTCGCCTAACGAGGTAGGCAGTATGGTATAGCCTAACAATCTGTTATAGTACGTAGAGCGCTTCATGACTGCCACGATCTCACCGATGCTGTCTTCGCCTGTATCGATAAGCCCGATAGGTTTAACAATATCAATATAGCCAGTCGGGTCTAAAACTGGGACTAAATAGTCATCTCCAAGCATAGGAATGATTCCGTCCGGCTGTTTGTTAGCCGAGCCTGTACCGCTTAGGATAGCAAGATCAAGCCCTTTGGCAATGGCTCTGCCGATTTTCTTAACGACATAATCGTCAAGATTAATTATGCTGTCTTGAAGCATGCAGTTGTCAACAAATGTAACTTTGCCGATTTTGTAACCGTCAAAACTGATGTCCGTGATTGTTCCAACTGTGCCTACAGGTATCGCGGCCGTCATTTCAACCCAAGTTGCGGCTGTGGTGTCTGTGTCGATTAAAATTCTGGTCGTGCCTGATACTCTGATCTTGTCAACAAGCGGGTAAACCGTTGCGTAATCGCCCAAAATATCCATGATGCGATTGATAATAACCTCTGGAATAGTTAAACCTTCGCCGCCAACTGCTCTAAGATTTTTAAACTTCTCATAGAACTCTTTTACTTCTGTCCTCTCATAGTACGCACCTGATTTTAAAAGCTCTCTTACCTGATATTTGTTCACGTTAGTTCCTCCTCTTTTTTCTTCGTCAATTTTTGGTAGTACTGGGGTTTTTGCTCTTTCGTCAATCTCGGCAAGCTCACCCTCAATGCGAGTGATTTCAGCCTGTACGCTTGTAACTTTTTCCTCTGCTCCGGCATCGGTTATTTCTTTTTCAAGGGTATCAATGCTGTCTTGTACTAACTTGATGTCCTCATCGGTTTTGGCTTCCTCAAGTGAAGTCGAAAGGTCTGTTGAACGCTTTTCAAATCCTGTCTTTTGAGTTGTCAATGTAGCCAACTCTGCATTTCTTTGTTTTAGTTCTGCTTGCAATTTCAATTGCTTTAACATTTTAGTTCCTCCAATCTTTTTTTAAGGTCTGATTTTTTTTGCTCAATGTTTCTCTTTTGCGATTGCTCGAAATCTTTTTGTCTTGCTTGTATTTCGGTTTGTTGATATGCCGGAAACGTGCAAATAGAAATTTCTTTTGTATCGGCTTCTCTTATTGTCCAGTGCCAACCGTCCACACGTTCCTCGTGTTCTTCTGAAACGGGGTCGAAGCCGAATGAGCAGCCACTTATGTCACCGCGGGTCACCCTTGCATACACATCCATTGCTTGTCTATCATCTGCGTTTACTTTCACACGTCCCCATAAGCCGTGGTCGTCTGCTTTGAGTTCAAGCGTTTGGCTCGTACTTCTGCCTAAGACAAAACCCGAATCATGATTGAACAAACAGCGGAGATCATTATTTTTTAATGAATTGTCAAATGCCCCTCTTGCGATTTTTTCGAAGCACCCATCCCATAGTTTGGTTTCCTGCTCAAATACCGCAAAGTAACCTTCAATGTAATGATCACCTTCGCCCTCTGCCCGAGTTTTTAATTCGGATTTAAAATAAGCGTGTCTTTTATTTAACAACTTTATCACCCCCTTGTACTAATTTCTTTTGCTTGCTCAAATCCGCAACTTGCAAGTAATTTTCAAGTACAGTAAAGTCGTTCATGCCGTCAACGTCCACAGGTGAGTAATCAAATTCAGCTCTGCCCTCGTTTCGGTTCAGCATGCCACCACCGACCATCTCTTTAACAAATCCAACTTTTTCAACCAAGTCATATTGCAACAATGATTTTGGATTAAACTTAAAATACATAGTCGGTGAAAACAGTAACTTCTTTGATAGTTCCTGTTGAATGGTTGTCGCTATTGACATAATTGTTGTAGATATAAAATTGTTATATTCGTCTTTGTCGAATACTCCAACTCCAACCATAAAGGCAGGAATACCGAATGCCGCCGCAATGGATTTTAGGTCTAGTGTGATGCTGTCTTGTATCGCTAAGTCGTTAAGCGTCAGCGGTTGAATTGTTTTAACATCAATTTCGCCTGTGGGTATCAGCCACGGTTCGCCTATTTCGGTCGTATCTGTATAACTACCAAGGATTTTGTTTCTAAGCACTGGGTCTTGTAGCTCCTCGGCATCTGATTGAACCGATATAATTAAGCTAGGCTTCCACTTTGATTTCAAGAATCCAGTCTTTGTGGCATTGGCTTGTAATAAATTAGCTACTGTTTGTTTTATCATCTGCGTGTAGCCTTGTCCTTGGAAGGGGTATTCATCATCAGGATTCAACACAAAATGCAATACTTCATCAGGTTTAAACATCGTACTTCTATAGTGTATTTCGTAGCTGTCCCCCATCTCATAAAAATTCAAATCAGTTGCTCTCAATATTTGTAAATCATCAATCAAGCCATTTTTTATTTGAGGATAAACAACCGAGTTCCCTGTCAGAATCATGTCCGTAACAATTTTGTGAATAAAATTCTTTCGGGTCATATTCTTGTTTGGGTATACGTCTATCTTTTTTGCCAACTCATTTTTAAGCCTTATGTCTCCGTTTGTGCCATTCTCCATTAACATAATTGTCATGTTAGATACAAGGTCAGCTATTTTATAAACGCACCGTCTTATCTCTTCATTTTTAGAGAGCGGAGTATACCCGATGGGGCAGAGTATATCTCTTGAATCTGTGCCGTTCAGCCACATTGTCACTGGGTCTGCTCGTGTCTTTTGTTTCCTAAATGGGTTTTTTATTCTAATCACCACCTCTAATATAATAAAAGCACCCTGTTATGAGTGCTTTAAAACCAATTCTTTAGCTTACCATTGCCTTCTAAATCTTCAAGCATTCTCACAACCGCAAAAACTGAGGCATCAAATATATCAATCCTTTGTGTTTCCTCGACCTTTTCGTATTGAATCATCGAATCCGTTTTTTCTATTGCCAACACGTTCTGTACACAATATTCAAATGGCTCAGCATGTAGATAATAAAGTTTTCCGTCTTTCGCCTTCTTCTCAATATATCTAAATCCCTCAGATTTTTTATAAAAATACTGGGGCTGGTCTATAATATTAAAGCCGTGCTTTTTCATTAGCAGAAAATACTCACGGCAAAATTTACGGTCATGCCCGACTTGCTTTATTTTAAAGCCCTGTTTCTTTTTATCGATGTACCATTGCACTATTTCGGCATGGTTTACAGTTGGACTGTTTGACATGTCAAGCCAGCCGTCGTCTTTCCAGCCAAATAGCGGGATATTGTCCTCGTCTGCTTTTTTAGCCGCCATGACAATCGGGAACCATGCATGAGGTATGATTATTAATACATCGTCAAACAACCCGACTAAACACCCTGCGGTTAAATCATGTAGTTTCGATAAATCAGAACCGCCATACCATTTGATAGGCAACTTTGCAAGTTCCTCGATTGTCCAGTTATATTTACTGTCGCTTTTTTGAAACTCGTCAATGTCGAAATAGGCTTTCATTGCAGCTGTGTAAATATTTAACGACTTAGCAAAAAAGTCTTTGCGCTGCTGAGGGTCGTTCATTGCTTGTAAGCTGTCGTTTAAAATATCCCCCGGTCTTATTGAAACACCGTATGCAGGGTTTGCTTCTTCGTGGACAATAGGATTTGTATAGTCAATATTCCCGGCTTCGTCAGGGTCAGCCTGGCTTATAAAAATAAAATATTGTTCATCCTTGACGGTGCCATTAAGAACCTTTTTGCAATATTGCAATTTCTTATAGCAAAAGCTGTTCATGTTATCACCTGCCGTGGTAATACCGATCATCAATTTATTTGTATATGCTTTCATAGCCTCTTTAAACAAGTTGTACTGCTTCGGTTTTTTGAAAGCGTGAATTTCATCTGCTATCGCAATGTTACAGTTAAGTGAATCCTGTGTATCTGGATTGGCTGCTAACGCCTGAACGAAAAACATCCCGTCCCCTAAATCTGCGGAAATGGAATGTTCGTTGTTGTTGTCAATAATACGGAAGTTTTCATTTTCTCCCATATTAACAATGTTATATTTTATAAAGTCAAAGCTTTCAAGTGATTGTTTCAAAGCTGCGGCAACAATATATATCTTACTTCCACTCTTTCGATATAATATTCCAAGCCCCCAAGCCAACGCTGCTGCAAATGAGGTTTTTATATTTTTCCTCGGGATGTAAATAAAGGCTTCATGAAATCTTACAATCCCAGTGCCCTTATTGTAAAACCCTAATAGGTTATAAACAATAAACTTGTGAAACGGTTCCAATAAAAAAGGCGTACCCCGAAGTGGAGTGCCGTCTAATCTTTCGCCTTGCTGATGACAAAATGTAGTTTCAATTATCTGTATTACAAACTCTGCATTTTTAGGGTTAAAGTCATAATCAGGATTTTCTAAATCTTTTAGAAATCTTTTACAGCCAAGTATCCGGTCTTTGTTTGCTATCTTCCTTCCGCTGACTATACTGTCCACATACTCCATTACACCGTCATAGTTTTTATATTTATCCAAGATGTCTCAACGCCTCTGCAAGCGGACTAAGTTTCTTGTCTCCAAGACCTTTTTCATTTATTTTCTTAAGTCCAGCAGGAGTGAGACCAAGCTCGTTAGCATATTTTAAAACATCTTTTCGTAAATTTTCAAGTGATGAAACAATTGGCGACCTTTTAGCATTATCCGAATATCCAGTTTTCTCTTCTACCTCATAATTAGATTCTTTAAACTGTCTATTAAGCTCATTATATTGCTTAACAAGCCCGACATATATTTCAATCATTACGTCAAATTCAGGTTTATAAACTCCCAATTTTTTCATATTTTGAATTACTTGTTTTTTATTAATAGCCACTGTTTCACCCCCCTAAAAAAATATTCTGAAATGTAGTAGAGTTGGAAAGACTTCCCTATCTCGGTTCCCAAAAGTATAAAAAATCACTTAGCAAGTGGGGGGGTTACTCTTTTGATTCCTTTTCAATCTCAACTATATTTTTCTTTAAGTACTCAGATACTTTGATATATCCTACAGTATTATTCTTCTCATCGAACCCTCTGAACTTAACTCTAGCAGGATAAGCTTCAGTTACCTCACCACTGTCCTCAACGTTTACAACAATAGCCCAACCAAATATATGGAGTATCATGTTAATCCACCAAAGTATTCCTGACTCCCTAAACTCTTTCCATGTTTTCTTGTCAACCATTGTCAATCGTCCTCTCATTCTGGTATCTTAGTTCTCTTTCTTAATTCCTCGCCTAATGCAGTCAGTTTATTTGTGCATCTATCGTGCATTCTATTGTGCATAGTATTACTCAATGATATAAGGTTCCAGTCGCACCATGCATACTCAGGGTAATCATCAACTGGCCATGCGTGATGAACAGTATCGGCATCTATCCTCTTGCCGTATCTCTTACTCTCCTGGCACATATACTTATGTTTTTTTAATATGTGAGCTCTCTTACGCTTCCATCGTGGCGAGTGATAATCCATCATACCTTTATGTCTTGGAGTGGCCTTACATAGCACTGGCTCCTTTGGCTTATACAGGCAGTGAGGCAAGACACAGAAATTAACACCGCACATCTTGACGTTATTAAATGGGCATTGTTTACACTGCATATATGTCACCTCATAATGGATATAAAAATAGCGCCCGCCCGAAGGTAGACGCTATTTAATCAAATAAAATTTTATTGTTGATTTAAGCAATAAATTGAAACTATTTGCTTTGTATTTATTAACCATTGATGGCCTGTTTGATTTTGAATAATTAGAAAATCTGATGGCGGAACTGGAATGCTCCCGAAATTTTGGCTTAATTTACTTACAATATTTCCATCAAAACTATCTCCGTTTATCATTTTGATTTGTAGCATAATAAAACCACCCTTTTCCTTTAATAATACTGCCAAATATCACGTAAGTCAACAAAGAGGCATTGAAAAAAGCACTCAACTAATATAATTAAGTGCTTTTTTATAAGTTATATAGTCTTGGATATACTTATCAACATACTAAATATAAGTCAAATCACGTCCTTTGTCAAGCGTTTTGTTTAATAAATAAAAAAAGTTTCTTCTCGCATTAAAAAAGTCTGCCCAACCAATACGCCCATATGGTTTAAATCTGTATGTACCATCTGTAACAGCCTTGATTAATTCTTGATATGCGTCTGGTAGTACCCTTGTAGCCGTCTGCTCTATCAGCTCCGTGTCGGCGGATAATTTAGCCGCCCTAACCGCTGCGCTCGCTGTGGTGTCGCCTGTGGTTGAGCTGTGCGGCATGTCTGAAATTAGTGTAGATTTTAACGAATTGCGAAGTTCGGAAAGACGCTGTTTTTTCTCGGGATATTGTAGGCACCAATTATAAAGCTCTCTATATGCCCATTTGCTAATTTCATAATCGTCTAATTTTATGTCGCGTTTATTTGGCATCCGCATTCACCTCACATATTCGTCATTGTTGCTGTAATAAATAAAAATGCAAAAAGTAATGAATTTGCACTGTATACTACAATTCGGGTTTTATCAGCGTCATGTATTGCAAAAATCGCAAATATAATACACAGTGCGCCGCAGATTATTTTAATTGCTAACATTTTTCATTAGCCTCCCTGTTAATCTCTCCTGCATCGTTCTGAGCGACCATTGTAGTGCTGCTGATTCATCACTCGTCAAGTCTTTATGAGATACAAGCATATTTCCAACAATGTCAATTGCCCTTTTTAAATCAATCATCATTTCTCCCCCTCCTTGCTGTTGATGGCCTCCTTATAAATCTGCTTTAAAGTCTTAAAAAACGGGCATTTGTCGCAATCCGTGTAAATTGTCGCCGTGCAGTTATTTGTAAATTTTTTATCTTTTGTGTATGCGAAACAATATGTCTTTTTCACTATCTCACCCCCAAAAACAAGTAAAGTATAAAAAATAAAACAATTGGAGCACCTATAAGACAACTGACAAAACTTATAATTCTGGCATTAACTTTATCGCTCATGATTAATTGTTTCAGCATCAAAATAAAGCTTAAAGTCATATATACGAACCCGATCCAGGCTAAAACTAACATCCTCTCGCCTCCTTATTAAATTTAACGCGGTAATAATTTGCACAATGATATTTTAATCCAACTAAAGTTTCGATTTGACGGTCAGTCTTGCCATCCCTCATCATTTTATAGATTTGCTCACGTTTGGTAGGCTCTGGCTTGCTCTGTGTGGGTTTTTTAGGCTGCAAGCTTATAAGATAGTCTTTAAGCAAAATGCACGGTATACAATGAGCTGGAATGTGCTCTGTTACTAATTTGCCTTTACATTTTGAGCAGTCCGGGGTTGATGTGAATATTATGTCATTGCTCATTTATGCCCTCACTTTCTTTATTAAATTTGTCTTTAATTCTAATAACCTGCTTGGTTTCGGGATTATAAACCGTTTCGACTTCTCCGCCGTATTTTATAAATAAATCCATTTCAGCACCGTTTGTTAATAATTTTTTAATCAGGGATACTATAAAATCAAACTTTTTAAATTTCATCCGTTTTAAATCTATGCTATTACTATCTGTGTAATTTTTTAAATCCAGTAGAGCCTTAAAGTATCCCTGGCGATACTCAAACATGCTCGCCGAAACTGCAAAATGCATTCTCACCCATGGTGATTTGTTTTGTTTTGCAAGTACATATTGCCGGTAAATATCCTTTGCAATCTTTGCACCTTACAACCTCCACGGCGTCAATGGTGGGAGCAAGGTCAAGATTAAACTTCATATCCCTGCTGCATATGGTTGGATGGCTGCTTATAAGCGCATCTGCATCAATTAGTCTCATCATTTCATTCTCCCATCAAATATTTTTATAGCCAGCCGACATTTATCACATCCGCCTTTTTCAATCTCACTGAAATATCTAGACAATCTATTTCGCATTTCAGCAGTGTTCTGATATATTTCGCACCAGATTTTATTGCTCTCATACGCTTTTAATATATTCAGTTTTTCCCGATGCGCTTGGTCTTTTAGGATTGTTCCGGATTTATAGTCACGGTATAATACCCGAAGCGACAAAAATAACAATTCTTCTGGCTGCGTTAGGTCTGGCGGTAGCTCGTTGTTTTGATTGGCTTGGGTTTCTATTTCAGATACGGTCACGATGCCACCTTCAATCCGAGATACCATTCTAAAACTTTAATAGCCGGTAAATAGCCGTGGCAAACTTCCGAAAAGTAACCCTGTGCAGTTAATTCCTCTCGCCACCATATCTGATCAGTAGATTCTACACCGGTCTCAGTTTTCATCTCAACATACAAGCCGTGATATTTTCCCCGTGCAACCGGCAGGCACAAATCAGGTACGCCTGGCTTAACTCCGGCACGCTTTAGATTGGCACCTTCAATAACAGAACATTTACGTTCATTTGCGATATGAAAGAGAAGTTTTAGTTCTGGATATTTGCCTCTGACTGAAAGCGACCATTTTATTACGGTGGCTTGATGTTGCGTCTCTGTCATTGCTCTTCCTCCCAAAACTCAACCCACCGCTTATATTTGCCTTCTCGATTATCCCGACCTATTCGGGTAATATAACCGTTATGGTTAAGGGCGAGAATAACAGCGTCACGATCTGTAACAGATTCAATATATATTTTTTGTTTCATCCCGCCTTTTTCCCTCCCATCACCCTGTTCAAAATCATACTAGCTTGCATCATGTTCAGATCAGTAGTTTCAAATCCTTTACACCGGCGGCGAATAATGGCAATTTGCTTTTCACTGGCCGGCTTAGTTCCCCAACGTTTAACCGCGTTCATATCCCAAAGAGCACGCTCATCTGAAAAATCTTCAACCAACTTTTTATATGCTCTATCAAATGCTGTTTGCATCGGGATCTTAATACCGCCTAATTCTGTCATACCGAGCTCGTCTTGTGCAGGTATAACGATTCGCTTTTTATCAGGTAGACTGCACACGAATGAAGAATCAGGCATTTTAAACCAATTGACATCATGTGTCTGATATTTTTGCTCCTTTGCCCATAAGTCAATAATTAGAATATTTTTTATCCAACTTTCAGGGCAATCCGCAGCAGATACGGCTTTCATTGGCAAATCAAATAACGGGCCTATTATTTCAGATTTTTTCTTTTCCGGGACATCGTCAAGATTAATCCCCAGCAGAGACGGCGCCGTACATAGACTTGCCTTGCCGCTGATGCCCACACAATCAATCAGGTTAAGCCTTTCCTTACCGGGTGATAATCTTAACCCTCTACCAACCATCTGCGTATATAGACCATCCGACTGTGTCGGGCGTGCTATTATTATTGTTTCGACCAAGGGGATGTCTGTGCCCTCTGTAAAAACCATAACGTTTACAATGCAAGATATTTTTCTATCGGTGAAGTCTTTTATAATCTGCGCCCGATTATCCGTTTCACCTGTTACAACCGCAGCACCCGGGATTCTCTTTGCAATTTCATTGGCTTGATGAACCGATACCGCAAAGATTAACGTTGCTCCCTGCGCCAATTTGGTATATGCTTCAGCGATTGCATCAGCCGTACCGTCCATAGCCTCGTCGAGTTCACCCGGTGCAAAGTCTCCATGACTTGTTTTAACTTTTGATATGTCATAACCGATATTTACCCGACGGCAGTATATGTCTGACAGGTAATTATTTTGTATTCCCCACTTGAGATCTCTCTGAAATATAATGTCCTCATAAATGTCATCAAGCCGTACCTTGTCACCCCTGGATGGCGTTGCTGTGAAGCCTAACAATAAACGTGGCTGAAAGTGTCCGAGCACCCTGCGATAACTTCTCGCAGCACTATGATGAGCTTCATCGCATACAACAATATCAAACTCATCTGGTGCAAATTGTTCAAGACGGTGCGTCATGGTCTGAACCGATGCGCTGACAACCTCATCCCAAGGCGATGCGTGGTGCTGGGCCATTTCAATACCCTTAGTGCACTCAAAATACTTTAATGGCTGTGTTACCAATTCTTCACGGTGCGATAATATAAGCATCCGGCCGTGACGTGGTATTTGTGAAAATGTGACTGTCTTGCCTAAACCTGTTGCCATCTGGATAAGATAAGCGCCTTGATCTGGGATTGAATCTATACATTCCTGCTGATATGGTCTTAAAGTTAACATTTTTTATACTTCCTTTCGTGGAACTTGTGGGACGTTGTGGGACTATAAGTCCCACGCTTTTTATAGCATACCTAAGCCATTAATTAACCTCTGTGGGACTGTGGGACTAAATGTGTGTAAAGTACTATAGAGAAATAAAACATATAGGTTATCTTGTGGGTGTATGTATACCGCTTTCTTATATGTGCATAAAACAGTCCCACAAGTCCCACAGTCCCACAACATCCATAATATCGCATACCTAAGCCGTTTTAAGTGTGGGACTTTTGTAGGACTTAGTCCCACACTAAGAGTCAATTTCAATAAAATCATCATATTCAATGATTTTTGGTTCTTCATCTTCCTTAAAATCCCTTAATTTCATTACGACACACTCAGTCGGTATTCCATTTATTCGCTTAGGCTTCGTATATCCTTTTCCTCTCGATGGGACTTGAACCAATCTCTTTGACCTCAAATGACTTAGCAAAGCAATCGCTGATATCTGTGACTCTGCACAAGCTTTATTCCAGGCGGATCTAATTATGTATACCCAGCCTTTATCACCGCTGTCTGCATCTGCAATCAAACCATAAACATCACTATTATCAGCGGTGCCACGCAACTTATTTGCGTTCTGTGCCACCCAGTCACACATGTAGTGATACCCGCGTTCCGAAGCAGACACAGCCTCTTTTGATTTTAAAAATTCCGATATGTCCTTTACGGTCAAAGGAGTTCCATCCTTAAATATCCATCGTGTCGCCAAGTCGTCAGCTAAGATAATTATTGCCGCCGCCATGGCCTGTTTGTCTGCTGCATTGTCTTTCATACATTCAGAATTATACTTCTCGTATAATTCTTTAACCACGTCCATCACACCCGGCTTAGACAGCTTTTCAACAAATATTTTACCTGCGTGACCGTAATTTTCTTTGACTACACCAGAAGTTTTGTGACCGTCAAAAATGACCTTATCATTGGCTTTACATTCAATTTCAATAACTCGGCTTAAAGCTCCTGCTCCGTCATTCTCTCCGGTTAGCGGCGTTTCCCCGCTCGTTATGAAGCAATTTGCCCAGTTCAAAGTTGTCGCAAGCCCGAGCGTTTTATTCGACCGGAGTTTACCTGAACCGGACGCGAGTTCATAAACATTAAAAATCAGTTTCCCACGGTTGTCCTTTGCGAGCTGGAGCTCGTCAATCATGACAGGTAGTGAATTTAAAAACCCCGCTATCACTTCAAACCCGACACTGGTTGACTTAAATGTTTTGAAATAGTCGCCTCCGACCATTGGATTTGCCCACACTGCCGCGGCAAGCATCTGCGAGACGGTTTTACCAGTTGCACTATCCATTCCCCACAGATGTACAAAAAACGGCAGCGTGCCAATAGGGCCGATCAGAGCTGATGCAAACGATGAAGCCAAAACAATCCGGGCAGTTACACTATATTTTCTCGCTGCAATAGCTTCACTTAGCCACAATTCATATTTTCCATGTGGTTTGATAGATTCGAATAACTTCATAAATCCGGGGTTGCCATCAAACACAACTCCGTCAACATAGGGTGAAAAACCTTCTTCGTTCCACCCCATTCGAGAAACGCTTTTAAATTCTGGCACTAAGTCATAATTTTTATCTAACACGTCTGCTATGTAATCAACAAGATTCTGCGCACGTTTACCAGATGTGACGGAAACGCCGATGCGCGAAAGGGATGTTATATTTTTACTGTTTGAAACGGTGTCGAAGTCAGTCAATATTTCCGTCCAAGCTTTTCTATTTTTGTTTCCACGCCGAAATGCAAGTTTAACCTTAAGCTCCCCGGTGTCGATATTCCGCAGCCGTTCAATCGGCATGATAGGATGCGGGCAGGCTATTTCGATTCCACCCATTGCGGCATATCTGTAAACACCTGATTCATCCGATTTCCATTCGCCAGTATCAAGTTCAATCGGCTGCTCTGAAAATTGAGAAACGTTTTCGGCATCGGGTGAAGTGAGTGACTTTAAAGATTTCACATATTTTTGATACATACCTTTAAAGCCAATAACATTGACGCTCTTCGCTTTTATTTCCATAGCAGCAATCGCCCGAGATTCTTGAAATGAATTGTCGTGAATCTTATAGATTTCTTCAAACGGCCCTGTCGTATTTAAAAAATCGTCTTGTGTGTAGTCCAAGTTTTCACCTTACTTTCTGGGATGAGTAAAATCGCTTTACTTTTAAGAAAAAAGTCATATAATGCTAATATAGCTTGATTAAGCAGGAGGATATAAAATGAAGGTTATTAATGACTTTGAATATGATACTGGAGATAGAATTATAGACGATTACAGCTTTGAGCATAACGAGCCTGAACTTTGTCCGATTTGTAAAAAAAGTATTAAACCTGTTTTTAAATATGGCTACGTAAATATGCCACATAATTTATATGCTTTGTATGAATGTAGAGCATGTCATAGCGCATTTCTGAAGTCCTCCGAGCTAGAACAAGATGGTTCTAGCTTTATAGAAGGTCATGCGAATTTATCTCCATACAAACTTGCAGATAAAGAATTTAGCCAGTATATAAATGATATTTCGGAGTCATTTATATATATTTACAATCAGTCTTATAGAGCAGAACAAGCAAAGTTAAAAGAAATTGCTGGGATGGGATACCGTAAGTCACTTGAATTTTTGATAAAGGACTACTTATGTTTAAAAGTTTCAGAGGAAAAAGATAGAGAACAAATACTTAAAAAAGACCTATCAAAGTGCATTAGAGAGAACATTAAGAATGAAAACGTTAAGATTTGCGCCGAAAGAGCCACTTGGCTCGGTAATGATGAAACCCATTATGTAAGAAAACATACAGATAAAGATGTTACCGATTTAAAGAACCTAATTAGCGTAACAGTATATTGGATGGAGATGGAACACATCACTGAAGAGGCAAAAGAAATTCCGAAACTTTAATCCTTTCTATAGAACTCAGATGTATATCTGCCGGCACCCAGTCGGTCGACTGCGCCATGAGCGTGCATACATGAAGTTCCATTGATCTCCCTGTTCTATCTCCATCTATTTACCTCAAACCACCAATCTAAATATTCCAACTTAGCCATCCAATCGGCCCGCCTCCAGACGTCCCGCCACGTTCGAGGTTTGTCTGCCCGTCTGAGCGCGTTCCATGTGTAGCGGTGCAATTCCACCTTGCGGTCATACTCTGCCCTGTAGGCTTGCAGGGCGGCGGTCTTGGCTGCCTGTTCTCGTTGCCATCGGATTAACTCTCGCCGGTCTGGTTTTTGCCCGCATAATCCAAGCCCAAAATCTTCATTTAGTCTTAACATTGCTTGCGAAAAATTAATGTCAAAGGTTCGCATTGTAAAGGCAAACACGTCTAAATGTAAGTCACACACATAGCAGTGGAATAGATTATTTTTAACCGAAGCGGACGGGTGATTGTCCGAATGGAAGGGACAGAGCGCACGACTACGACTGTCAAAATGAACGCCGTAACGCTCGCATACCTCCTGAATTGATAGGCGGGATTTGATTTGGGCGGCGACGTTAGAATTAAGGCTCATAATATTTTTGCAATATCCCAACTTGAACCTTGCCATCGCAGGCGTCCCACATCGATTTAAATGCACAATTGAATCGCGAGTCTTTCATACTGAACCAATAAAGAATATAAAGCCGAAAAACCTCTTTGCTTAAAGTTTTAAGCTTGTTGAAAAACTTCTCATCAATTCGCTCGTCGTCTGGAATTGAAAGGACAAATTCAACATCAGCCTTAAAAATAAACTTAATCTCCGGTGCTTCTGAATTTTTAGTATCCCATGACATTTGACCTTTGCGGAATGTAAATGTGATAGGGTATTGTTGCTTTTGTGAACTCATCGTCCAATTTTCTTCTTCAAGTAATTTATTAAGTTTTTCTTCGGAATCTTGCAATTCTGTTAATAAATTCATGCTTTCAGTCCTTCTTTCTTTCTTCTGCCCTTTCGGGCCGAAGCAGGCAATCTATTCACCCGGCCTGCTCCGATGTATTCGCTTATATAGCAATGGGCATATAATACTCGCCCGTGCTTTCAATTAACCTATTTCCCTATAATCTACAATCTCGGTTAGTACTTCGGTTTCCGCACAGTAATCACAAATTCCGCACCGTTCTGGCTCAATCAAACCTTTTTTAATATCGTTGTACCTCTCAATATTCGCACCCACTTCACACAGGGCAGCAGCGAGCGTGTCATTTGGTATGCTTAAAATTTTTAATCTGGTTACTTTTTGCTTTGTTGCCCCGCATATAAATACCGGTAAGGTCAGCCCTGTGTTTTGCCTGACGATTTCTTGATAAATTGCCATTTGTAAATCATACCGCCAAGCCTCCACAAAAGGCAATTTCCCCTGCCCATCCACCCAAATCGGTGCAAAGTCTTTCATTATTTTCAAATCGACTATGCACTTACCCGGATGGTATGAATCAATTTTAATCTTTACAGGTACGCCCATAATCTCGCCAGTCATAATCACCTGGGGCTGCCCTGCCAGATACACCATAAACATATTGTCACGCTCGATACGGCGTATGATATTTTCAGCCTGTATGTATTCGGATTTTAACCCGCCATTTTTGAGGAATATTTCTGGATTCTTTGCTTTGAATAGGTCGAGTGTGCCGCTGAAATAATTATCAACGTAGCTACCCACAAGCAAGGCAGTTGTTTGCTCCTGTCTGTATTCGCCGCGCAGTTCCGCCATAGCCGCGGCGGGGCAGGCTTGAAAGGCTTTGAATTGTGAGCTGCCCATATAGGCGAGTTGATTGTCCTGTGAGAAATAATTACTCTCGTTTAAATCAGATGTTATCGAGGTCAACCGGCTCATCTCCCTTCGTCGGTTCCGATTCTTCTTCCGGCATCGGTTCTGCCGCCAGTGCAGCGAGCGGATCCGCTATTTTCAGCGCATCCTCGGCAATCTTGGCTTTTGTAGCACAGTCAGAGCACAAAGCCTTGCCGTAGCGGCTGTAGGTGTACTGTGCCACCTGCTGAGCGTTCATCTTCCCCGCCGCCTGAATTTCCTTGTCACAGTCCGTACATTTTGTAACAGTTATGGTCTGCTGAGGGATAGTTGGTTTAATTCGGAGCGCGTCAACAACCTCTCCGAACGCCTTGACCTCTGTAGCATAGATCTGTATTTTCCTGCCGGCCCACTCCTCTATGTATGGCGTTTTATATAATTTTGTAATGGTCTTAGAATTTGTTGAATTGAGTATCATTGGCTTGACGTTCTCGGCAAAATGTATGACAGTACATTCCTCTTTTTTGCCGTCAGGACCGGTCACAATTTCCCGTACTACCGATTTAATTGTGTAGACAGGTTCCTGCCCGGGATCCAGCGCATAGGCACCGATATAATCAGGATTGGTTAGTTTCTTCCAGTGTGTTTTACTCATCTTCGTCCTCCTCAAATTCTTCAAGATATCGTTCATAGGCATCATTGCAATGGCTGCCTTCACACATTACAGGACCGTTGCCATAATTATTTATGCCTCTTCCTTCTTCGGGTATCGGACAATAGTTGCAGAGTTCTTCTTCCAGTTCTTCTACGGTTTTAGGTGTTTTACTCATAATTCCGCCACCGTAAGTTCATCATCATCTGTAGTTCTTGCAGCGATAAATTGAAGTCCCTTAGCTTTACACTTTGCGTACAATTCTTCACGGCTCTTAGTATCTAAACATTCAGCCCCATTAATCAAAATCATTTGAAGTGTGCTAGATTTACTGATAGTTATATCTATACACAAATCCAAAGCTTCCCCGTCTGAAAGATTAGATATAGGGCGACCTTTAACAAGTGGCATACCGTCTTTTACAGTTAATCCCTCAACAGGCAATGTGGCTACTTTGAGTATTTCACTTGGCAATTCTCGGGCAAGCTCAATTTTACGTGTAAGCTCTCCGGATTGTGCTTTCAGTTCCTCGTTGCGTGTCTGCTGTGCCGTCATGCGCTTATATTCGTTAAGATGTAGTTTCATTGCCTCTGCTGTGTTAATCCCATCTTGGAGCGCCGTGGTGTCTTGCAACGGCTTTGATATGTATTTGTTTGCGGTCTGTATGTCCGTTTCAAGTATTGCAACCTGCTCGTTATATTTAGCTTGTACAAGTGCCTTTTTATCGGTAAGTTTCCCGTCAAGTGTTTTAAGTTTATCTTCTGCGGCTATAATTTCCGCTTTGAGCCGTTCAATGGTATTTGTTAGACTTATTCTCTCTGCATTTATTTGTTTTTCTTCGGCAGAAATAGCTATCTCTAATTCAGCTTGATAACCACGGATTTTGTTATCGTAGCTTTCCTTAAACAGTTTGGCACGTTCTATTTGACCGTTTATAACCTTTATTTTAGACAACTCGTCATACTTAGGGGCGGTCTGATATTGCTCCCATTTATCTATTTGATAGCCTGCCGGAATGGTGTCCGCAATATCTTTAACGGTTTTAGTACCGTGCAGCAATTCAGAGTTTATAAGTTGTCTTGTTTTGTAATATTCTCCCGATTCGGCTTGAATATCGTTCAAAACTTGCAAGATGTTTTGAGAATAATTAACCCCTTGTGGAATTTCTCCAAACTTCTCTTTTATCCAATTCAAATCCCATTCAAACACAATCAGATCAAGTAATGTACGATTTTTTTCTTGCCTTGTCATTTTGGTAAATTCAATCGGGTTGAGTTGCAGAGGTGTAAATATATTTTGTAGAAAATTTTCAGGGCTTGAAACAGATTTACCGTTTTCTTTGATTGACTTATAATCTGCCTGTGTAGTGCGTTTTTTTCTGTCAATCGATAAGCCTGTATCTGTTTCAATCAGAATTTCGCCCTCTGTTTCGCCTGTACGGACAAGCCACTCCTTTTCGCTGTCATTCTTAAAAGCGTATCGAATCGCCTCGATTATTGAAGTTTTGCCAGCTCCCTTTTTCCCAGTAAGCTCATAATTCGAACCGTTTAGCTCAATTTCTTTCACACCGAGTATGTTGGTAATTTTTATTTTGCTTGTTTTCATATTGACATTTCCTTTCAATCCGCTGTATAATAGCGGTATAAATATTTTTCTACCGGCTCGCTCGCGCTCTAACGCGGACGGGCTTTTTGTTTACGCGTAATATTAGCCTCATTGATAATTGATAGATCAGGCAGCACGCTACGAGGTACAGGGGGAAGATGGTGCAGAATAGTAGGATTATAGCGATTTGCATTTAGATAGCTCCTTTCGTTTTTAATCTTCTGGGTCGTATTCTTCTTTTACATCTTCGGCGTCAACCAGACTATCCATATCATCAAACGCGCATTGACGATTTTCGAGGAGTGCGTCCGTGCTGTCGAATACATCTAAAATAGTGGGAATTCCTTTACTTCTTGTCTTGTAGAGTTTTCTCAATTCTTCTGCCATGCCGTAATCCATGAGAGCCTTCCACTGCGTATGGTGCGTATGCCGTAACATTTGTTGATGATTATTTTTATACAAAATATCTGTTGCGCAGCCCATACAACCATTTCGCTGCATTTTGTGTTCAACGCCCTTGTTGTCGATATAACCGACATCATAAAGTTTCGAATATGGCACATCATATTTATGTATGTATTCCCAAATATCTTCATCTGTCCATATCTGTAACGGGTTGCAATGGTAAAAAGGGTCGTCTCCTAAATGCGGTCTGTGCGATTTAAACAAATATCCTCGCGTTGCGAAATTGATTTTTCGTGTTCTGCTTTCGGATGCCATTAAACCTTTAAAAATTACGTCAATGTCAAGCTCGGCCTGTAATTTTTCAGACGGTTCTTTTTTTATTAATTTGCAGCAATGCTGTGAAAATTTGCACTCTTTTAAAATGTCGTAATATTTTAAAAGTTCCTCTTTATCGCTTGCACTCTCTGAAAACTTTAAAAAACAGTCAATATTAATTCTCCTTGCGTCAAGCTTTGAGGCCGCCTTGCCTAAAATCGGGAAACCGTACTGATCTGCACACCACCAATAAGACATTATCGTTCCAGCAGGCCAAACAAGTTTTCGTTTCCTAAAATCCTCCCACATTTGGGGTGTTGCAGTTTTCTCAAATGAGTGAGTGTTTTTTAGTTTGCCATCCTCTTTTAGCACCTCTGAAATTCTGTCCTCTTTTATCAGCCATTCGAGGACTTCACGCTGGGCTTGATATTTTAGGCCATCCTGTTCGGTGCGGCTAAGCTGTGTTTCGTGGAAGTGCTCGTCGCCCCATTCCTTGCCTATTTCACGGGCAAATTTTAGACTTTCAGGATATTCAACACCAGTATTTCCAAAGATGATTTCAGGGGATTTTTCAGGAAAGTATTTGCGAATTATATGCCATAAAACTGTGCTGTCTTTACCGCCACTAAATGCAATAGCCGTTTTATGCGTTGATACTCCAAATCCACTCGCTATAGCATTAATTGCGGTTAGTATTTTATATTCAATCGGCTGTTTAAACTCTGCTTGAATGTCCACGAATGATATATACACCTCACTTGTCCCCTTCCAAAACTCCAGCTTCATTATCCGTAATCCACCTGAACTCGCACGGTCTCCAAACAATCGCCTCATGAAACTGGTTGTAATATTTGCCATCGAGCAGATATCCAAACTCACTGAAAACGCCATTTGTTAACAGCACCATGCGCCCTGGTATGAGCTTTTCAACTGGCAAGTTTATGTATGGCATATCTGCCATGTTGGAAAATGGTTTTAGCATGAGCTTGTCCCTCCAATCCCCAGCATGTCTAAACAATCTTCAAATCCATCGGCGTAATAAGAATCTGGATGTTTCTTATGGAGTTCATCTATTCTATCGTGGACTGCTTCAATAAGTTCATTGGGTACAACACGCGGCAGTTTTTTAACATTCATCGGTTCAAATTTATCACCAGGAACGGCGCCGAGTTCTTCAAGAAATCCAAAAAGCTTTTCTTGGAATTTCGCCCTTTCATAGGGTATGTCAGCCATGTTTGTGTGGTCTTTTAACATTTTTATCATCCTTTCTATTACCAACATCCGTAATTAGATTCGGAATCTAACTTTTGCCGTTCCTCTTCTGGCATTTCCGTATACCAATTTGTTTCAATAGTTTCTTCGGTTTCTGGTGCGAAGTCGGGGCAGGATTTAAGCTTTCCAGCTCCGTCACATTCCCACGGAATACGTCGCATTGGAAAGTGCTCCTCGCAACAAGCCTTTTCGTGAATATCATCGTTCGTGTGGTCGTTTACACATAGGTTGCAAATGCAAGGGTAACAAGATTCTTCATGTTCAACTTTCAATTTCTTTACCTCTTTTCATTTTTAGGGTTGTCCTAAACTTCTTTCTTGTAAATTTTTATACATTGATGTAATATGGTGTCGAGGGGAGGTGGCAAATATGGCTGTTGATTTAAGCGAATTTGTTGAAGTAAAAGAAACGAACGACGTTGACGAAGTAAACGAAATGATAAACGGGCATTGGACAATTATTGATACTTATGTAAATTATGAATACATAAATGACAGGACTTTTACCTCGTTAATGTACAGTTTAGGAAGAACACCAACTGAGTACGAAGGAATAAAAAGATTTTAATTTATGCGTCCCAAAGAGTACATTCTATATCCATCGTTTCTATCATCACGTTTCTCGTATTCACCAATCAGAACCCACTTGCCGGATGCAGTTAGAATTTCCACTGTTGACTTGTCGCTTGTTTCAAGTACTTCTTTTACAGTAGGGAGTACTTCTTTTTTGCACTTTTCCATTTTAATTTCCTTTCAGCTTGTCCTAAATCATTCTTCCCGGCAGCATATCCCGCGCCGCCATGTAAGCTTCGAAGCGGGCCCGAACGATTATATACCGGTAACGCTTTTTGCAGGGTACCGCTTCACCAAACGGATATAGTCGTGCTTTTAATGCCATTTGCAAAGTTTGAAAATCTACGCCCATTATTTTAGCGGCGGCTTTAACATCTATTAGTGAGTTATCCATTACGGCACCTCGCTTTCTTCTAATTTTTGTCACCGTGCTTGGTGGTATATTTTATTGCCATTTTGAGTTGTAAAATTCATCCTTTCAGCGTAAACTGGTGGCGAAAGGAGGGCTTGCGTATGAAAAGAGATTTTAGCGAATTTTTAAAATTGCATAACACAGAAGACATAAAAGATGGCGCGTTGTTTTCATTGTCTGATTTTCCGGTCACAGAAAAGCAAAAGGAATTTCTAAGCGCTATGAGTTATGGTGTTGCGCTTAACTTGTTGGAGCAATATCACGAATGGGTCAATTCGTGCGAAGACTGATATTTGGTCAATGCCCGTTTTCTCACCGATTCGAAAGGGTCATCTGGCTGCTCTTGAGCTTGTCCCTCAAGTGCGGCCACTCTTTTTTCAAGCTCTTTATTTTTCTTTCTACCGAACATTTCTTTTTCACTTCCTTTCTTATTTCTTACTGCGCCGTGCTTGGCGGGCTTTTCTTTATGTATGCTGTTACGGTTAAACCGTAATTCTACGGCAAAAAAATAATGCTGTCATAACTGGTTTCATATAGATTTTCAATTTTTTTAATTATCGGGACATCTGGAAAACGCTTGCCCCGCTCATAATTACTAAGCGTATCTACACTAATCCCCAGCAATAATGCCGCTTTCTGCTGTGTAAGCTTTTTATTAACTCGCGCTGCTTTAAGAGTGATTGTCATATATTTTAACCTCCTTTGCTATTGTATGACTATAGTTTACCACGGTTAAACCGTAAAGTCAACGGTTTTTTCGTAATTTCTATTGCTTTATTTCCGTAATTGATTTATAATAGAATTACAACGAAAAGGGGTAATAAAATGAGTAATTTAGGCAATAAAGAAGTATTTTCAAGAAACTTAAAACATTATATGACTATCAACAATAAAGGAAGAAATGAAATTTGTGAATCATTAAAAATTCCATACACCACTTTTACTGATTGGGAAAAAGGAAACGTATATCCGAGAATAGATAAAATCGAATTACTTGCAAATTATTTTAATATCCAAAAATCTGGCTTAATAGAAGAAAAATACGATATATCTCCCAATAATAATAATTTTGTCATAGACGAAGCTGCCCGCCAGCTCCTTAATGAACGTAAAGTATTAGCGAGTAAGTCAAGCAAAGCCAATTTAGAACAACTTAAGCAAATGAACAAAATAATGGATGCACTCTTCGGGGATAAAAATGATGATTGACGCTATTGTAAGAGAAATTAAAATGTCTATGACATACGAAGGATTTATTAAGGTTGACCCAGACGGGATTTTTAATATTTATATAAACGAGGATTTGTCTGACTGGAGAAAAAGACGAGCTATAAAACATGAAGTTGAGCATGCCCAAAATGGAGATTTTGAGAGCTACCTTCCAGTCGAATTATTAGAAGCGGCTAACAACGCCGATCCCGATTTAACAAAAATATGCTGGATTGGTCGGGATTTACGAGGCGATATTCCGCGCAATGTATTAAAAGTCATGAGCATAATCGCTGATGGTGGAAAAATTGTGAGCGTTTTCCCGAAAGGGTAAAATACATATAAGGGAGTGTTAGAAATGAAAACAGTAAAATGTGTAATCGGCGCCATACTTCTCTTTTCTGCCTTAGTACTACTTTGTTTGGCTTGCTCGGTGGAATCGAGCGCTGAATAAGCAAAGCGCCCCTCACCATTACAGTGAGGGGCAAAACCAAAGGATGTGAAAACAATGCCCACGTGCACTAAATGCTCCCACGATATTCAGCCAGATTCTAAGTTTTGCCCCCTGTGTGGGCAGAATCAGAAAAAAGCAGTTAGAAAACGGCGTGAAATAAAGCGAGAAAATGGAACAGGTTCTGTGTATAAACGTGACGACTTAAAGCGTCGCCCATGGGTTGCTGCAACCCCTGCAAAGGATAATTTACCGGCTCAAATTATAGGACGTTATGCAACGGCTCAGGAGGCTAAAGACGCTCTTGATGATTACCGTCGTAATCCGACAACCAAGTTAAATATCACTCTCACGGAGCTTTTTGCTGAGTGGAAAGAAATAGCATACCGCAATATCTCAAAACAAACACAGGATAATTATAATGCGTGTTGGCAAAAACTAACCACAATTTATGATATAAAATTTAGAGAACTGCGAACTGGGCAAATGCAAAAGATAATAGATTATTACGCTCACGAACGCCCAAAATTAAGTAGTAAAGGTGAACCACTTTACAGTATAGACGATAAGCCAATAATCAGCCCGCCTATGTCAGACAGCACGCTCCAAAAAATTAAAGCCTTACTCACTCAATTATTTGATTACGCTGCCGAAAATGATATCGTTACCAAAAATTATGCATCCTTTTTAGTGCTGCGAAAAACTGTAAAAATCAAGAAGAATTGCTTTACCGAACTAGAGCTACAAAAAATCGAGAAGGCCATCGGAACTACACCATGGGCAGACACAATTTTTATGATGTGCTACACAGGTTTTCGCATTTCGGAATTTTTAGAGTTAACGCCCTTTAGCTACAACGCCGACCACAACACGCTTACAGGCGGTAAAAAAACAGAAGCCGGAACTGATAGACTTGTGCCGGTTCATCCCAAAATAGAATCACTCTTGACTGCGTGGTTAGCACTAACCGGCGAAACTATAATATGTGATGAAAATGGTAAACCAATGACCGCTGACCATTTTAGAAAACAGTGCTATTATCCAGCTCTTGAGACTATCGGTGTGAGAAAGTTAAGCCCTCACGCTACTCGACACACCTTCGCGACACGTCTGGCTGCTGCCGGAGCGAGAACGGAAGATATCCAAGCTTTGGCAGGGCATGAAGATTATGAGATGACAGCGAACACGTATATTCACCAGGACGAAAAGGCACTTAGGGCGGCAATTCTCAAATTAATGTAAATCAGTTACTACGCGGTTACTACAGACAGCTAAAAAACGGCTTACCTATGCGGTG
>Ga0209430_1000524_pt1 | contig 38532 bp, 40 predicted proteins | sample BarGraIncub1133A_FD_184504 | JGI IMG/M metagenome (GOLD analysis project Ga0209430, IMG submission 184504) | Arctic peat soil microbial communities from Barrow, Alaska - Barrow Graham LP Incubations 11-33A (SPAdes) (version 2) | ecosystem: Environmental > Terrestrial > Soil > Wetlands > Peat... | reverse complement strand
TAACGCAAGAAGAAAGAAAAAAAGCTGAAATAATAATCAAAATTGTTCCGAGTAGTTTCATAATATATTTATTAGATTTATTTTCTAAGATCCATGAATAGCGCGCTCTTAAAATGGCTTATAACGGAGGACCAGACCGCGCCCTGCCGAAGGCGGGTGTGGTTTGGGTAGTGTTATAGCCAGTTATTTTTTACACTTATTCATTATTATTTCCATATAACCATTCAATAGAGACAGGCAAAATAAATCTTGTTCTTACATAACATCCATTGTTAATACCAGGAATCCATTTTGGCATTTTTTTTATTGACTCAATTACAGTTTTATCTAAAGGTTCATCTATCCCGCGAATCAATTTAATATTACTTAGAGTGCTGTCTCTTTCTATTACAAACTCAACCATAATTCGTCCTGTATATCCATTATCAATCAAAATATTAGGCATTTTATAATTGTACATGAAATATTTTTTCACTGAACTTCCCATACTTCTACAAGTGTCATACTCAAAAGCAGGTATAATCTCGGGATTTGTATAAATCAGTGTATCGATTTGTTGTCCAAAACAAATTCCGCTAATAAATACACTAATTAAGAGTATCAGACTTATTTCTTTCATTGTTCAGACTTTATTAACTCATCAATTATTATTTGAGTTTTGATGCTGTATATCGACCCTTTTTATAATTGGCTATAACGGGTGGCTAAACCGCGGAAGGCCAATTGCAAAGCATTGGCCTGCTGTTGTTTAGGTAGTGTTATACGCCGTTATTTTTTTCTTTATTTCAAGAGTGTAAATATGATCCTGGCCCAAATTCCTTTACATACTCTTCAAAAAAAATCTTTTTAGGATTAAATAATTCTCTATAATCAGAATTGATCAAATCTGCTGATAATAGTTTAAAATATTCCTTAATTCCTAACTTTTCCATTATTTGGAAATCAACTTCAAATTCACTTGCAGAATAAATATAAAATGGTCTTTTGTCTACTGAATCAGAGTTAATTCCCCTAGATAAAAAATACTCTTTTACCATTTGGTTTATTACTTCTTTAAATCTAGCAGAACTAAAACCATATTCTTGAAAAGTCACCATAACGGGATAAATATCTCTTATTGCATTAAATTGTAATCCATCAATAAGATTTCTTTCATAAAAATCGATCACTGAATAAAGTTGAGCTATTCCCTTAGCTATATCATTAAGATCTTTTTTCAAATTTTCAGTAACTTCTAATTGACTTCTCGACTCAATCTGCAATCTCTTTGTTTTACATTCAATGAAAATTATACTATCATCATCTAACACAATCCAATCTGAAGTTTTTCTTTCAGGTTTTCCAAAGACAATCTCTTTTTCAACTTCAAATCTTTTCCTAACATTAATCAATCTAATAAGATCGCCAATATAAGTTTCAAAACCAACACCAATGAGAGTTGAGAGATTATTTTCACTTTTATTTAACGAGGGTAAATCGGCAATGTGATAAATCCCTTCTGAAATCTGCATTATTAATTTATCAGGTATAGGGCAGTAAAGGGTACTATCTTTCTCAATAAGTGGGTACTTATTATAAGAAATGCTGTGAATATTAAATATGTTCTCATTATCATATTTAACTTCATTCTTCAATAGAGACTTGTAATCAATGATATTACACGAAAGTATATTGAAAATTCGATTCAAATTTGAATTTGTTACATACTTCTCTCTAAATCCTTCGGGGATATTAAGAAACCATGATTTTGGATAGGAAAAGCAACAAGCATCTTGAATAGAGAAATAGGTGTAGAGATACAATCCAAGATTTAGGAAATCTTTATATGGCATCTGAATCACATTTTCAATATGAGTTCGAATTCTCTCATTTCCAAAAGTTGTATTGCACTTCTGAATTAGTGAGAACACATTCTGACATGATCGTTTATTAAGTAATCGTTCTCGAAATCCACGATAAACCAACCAGTTTCTATCTTGGCCATTTAGTTGAAAAACTTTTTGGTATACCGGAAATATCTTATCAAAAAGTTTTTGTCTATTAGCAAAATCCTTAAGTCTTTTTTGATTTATTGATTTATAATCTTGAGAGAAGATAATTGTGTTTACAATAAGAAAATCAATCCAATCAAATGAAATTAAGGTATTAAGTTCAAATCCAATCTCCTTCTTAAAACTTTCGAAACCATTGACATTAGCATCCATTACATAATATCTAATCTGAGATAATGTGTCGAATAGTTCATAATCAGCGAGTTCATTGAGTGCTGGTTTGATCGACCGATAAAAGTCAGTAGTCATATTCTTTACAGTAAATATAATGCATAACCAAAAATCAAATTATGTTTTTCTCTTTTATCTTGAAAATAGCAACGGTTTTATATGGCGGGCTTTATAATGGCGTATAACGGGTGGCCAGGCCGTGGCAGCCTGTGGCGGCTGTGGCTTGGGTAGTGTTAGCGGTCGTTGTTTTTTTATTTATCTATTTGCCACCACTTATGATTTCCAGTCAAACTATCTTGACCTTTATTCTCCTTAAAGTAGTCTTTCCATCCATTATTTATATATTTTGAAGTAGGCATAAATTGCCCAGCTCCTTCATCTAAACCTACACTTCCAGGAATTCTAAAATCACCCCAATTACAAATCTTTTCCATTCCCGATTTGTAATCTGTCCAATTACCTTCAAACTGATTATTTTCATATCCATCTGCCAAGAATTCGTTTGCATCATATTTTATTTGGCCATCAATACTAATAAAAAAGTCTGAACGAAACTTTCCTTTTAAGATTCCGGTTACTTTTTTATCTGAATTTTCAAACAGTTCATAATTACCAATTATAAATCCTTGCTTAAGAGTGGGAATGTCAGTCGTTAAATACAATCTGGACTCATTAATTATAAAACGACCTTGAAATGTGCAGATATTTGTCTTTACTTGTGTTTGACCACAAACTAAATATTCATATCTATTGTTTGGATTCTGGATGGCTGAAGAAAAATGAATATAGAATCTTTGAAAATCAGAACCTATAAAACCAATTGGATCAGACAATGTCGTTAATGTCGTGTTATCTTCTACTTGTACTTTTCTTACAGTCCAAATATCAGATGCATTATATTTCTGAATTTCTTTATAGAAATCCATTGAAGGACTTTCCTGTGCGACGATTAAACCGCAAATAAAAAAATTGATGATGAAAATACAGTATCTCATGATATTTGCGATTTTACAATGACCGCTAACGGGTGGCCAGGCCGCGCCCACGAAGTGGGTGTGGTTTGGGTATTGTTAGCGACAGCCTTTATTTTTAAATTCATTAAATTCAAATTCAATTTTCTTGTAAAGCTTTTTGGTGTTTGTATTTAAAGTCCCCGTTGAAATATTTATTGGTGATCCTGTACATTTTAAATCTGCTTCCATTCCTTTTCGTTTATTGAGATAACTTTGTCGGTTAATATAATCGTAGGGATTGTATACAATAATTGTTAGAATTTGTTTGCCAAGTACTGAGTTTATTTTTACTTCTTTAATATCAGTCCATGGAATAAATCCTATCGAGTTAACATTAGAATTATCTATTATTCCATTCTGATTAATTATAATACCTTTTTTATTATACTTGTAACCAATTAATTGTAAAAAAAATACAAAAGCACAAAGACCAAAGAATAAAATGTTTAATAACCCAATTGTCAGAACAATTATTCGATTATTGAAAAGGGAAAAGAATGAATCTGTTGTCGGAACAATAATCATCCATATACCTATTCCAATAAATGTTAAGGATGTTAGAAGTAGTTTTAGCAGTTTGGTTTTACTAGTTGTTATTTCTCTTTTTGTATTAAGGATCATTATTTGTAAGATTTTAAGGTGACGCTTTTTAAGGTTGCCGCTAACGGAAGGCCAGACCGCGCCTGCCGAAGGCAGGTGTGGTTTGGGCAGTGTTATAGGCTGTTATTTTTGATTTTGACCACTATCGATAATTCGGTTATAAAAAGACCTCTTACATGATAAACTTCATTATCTAAAAGATTTTTTCGTTCATCCATATGGTTAATAATAAGTTCTTTTCTGTTTCTCGTCAATTCAAGTAGCTCCTCTTGATATTGTGATTTACCTTCTTCTACGAATTTCATCAAAAGAGCATCTTTTTGTGCCATTTGTTCTAATTGAAAAAGAATAGAAATAGTTAATGTCTGAATTTTTACAGCTTCATTATAATATTTTTTTGCTGATTCTTTAAACGGAATCTCATCAAAATAAACAAAGATCTTGTAAAACGAACTCAAAACTTTAGCACCTTGTAGTCTAACATCCTCTGTCTGTTTAAGAATAAGATCCAAATGATTATAATTATTGGCAAGAACATCAAAGACCTTTGAAGAATAATCAATAAAAAAAGAGACATTATCGTTAAAATCTAAAGCAACATTCTTTTTTTCTTTGAAAAATTCGGTTTTCCTTTGAATTGAAAATATAATATTATTTTTTACTGTCTCAATTTCTTTAGTTATTAATCCAATATCTTCTTTTGTAGCAAGATTCTTACCCTTTTCTTTAAAATAGCTTTTTCCAAAGGCTAAGTACAATCCAATAATAACTAATAAAATATCAAGTGTTATCTGTATATAGTTCATTATGTGATTCTGTTAAGTTACGGTTTTTATAATAGCCCATAACGGGAAGCCAGACCGCGCCTGCCGAAGGCGGGTGTGGTTTGGGCAGTGTTATAGCCAGTGGTTTTTTTCTATAGTTTATTAATGTTTAGATAGATAGCCTAATCAATTTAGATTGAACAAATAAAATTCAATTTTATCAGCATCTATATCATATTTTTTTGCCAAAGTATGGATCTGATTGTTATATTTATTGTAGTCATTATATTTTGATGAAGGTCCAATATTCAGAATCTCAAAAATCTCAATTGGAGCTGAAAGTTTTACTAATGCACGCGCAACTTTTATATCAAATATAAGCGCATAGTTATCTATAGCCATTGCTTTAGTAGCGAAGTACAAAACTTTTGTTAAATAACTAATGCCTAATCCATCAACTTTCTTAAGATCAAAAAAAGCGTTCTTTAAACTATCTATCTCATTTCGATTTATATGATCCAATGCGCTTTTAATCAATGATTTATTATTATCAGTTTCTATAAATTTATTTGTGCGATGTGTTCCATATCCTGTATCAGAAAATCCCCAAACCATACAAAGTAAAAATGCTTTCATAAAATCGCATTTATTATTGTAATAGTCAATAAATGTATTAATTACATCATTTCTTGTGTTTTTTTTATTCTCAAAATCCTTTAACAAATCTTTATAATTATTATTAAGTCCTTTCCATCGATCTGCATTATACATAAAACTAGAATCGATCAAAGGTCTTAAGTTAATAATACTCTGTATTTGTTCTGGTGTAAATGTTAGCATATAATTTTGATTTACGGTTTCTTACCATTGGCTATAACGGTAGGCCAGACCGCGCCTGCCGAAGGCGGGTGTGGCTTGGGTAGTGTTAGCAGCAGGGTTTATTTATTTTTTTTCGCTTTCAGTAAGTTTAAAACTTATTGGTAAAGTTCGTTCTGTTATTCGTCGCCTATTTTTTTTAATGGCACTGTCCCATATCCAATTAGGCATTTTTGAAATCACACTGATTACTTCATTATCTATATCAACAGTTAAACCATGAATAATTCTTATGTCAGATATTATTCCAAGAGTATCAATCTTAAACCGAGCATAAACTTTACCTTCTACTTTCGCTTTACTTGCAGAATCTGGATAGTGAATGTTATTATTAATGTATTTTATTAGTTCATCATCACCTCCTGGAAAATGTACATACAATTCTGTATCATCAATGCCGATCAGTAATGTCTCTCTTATTTTTATTTTATCATTTTTCTTCAAATCGCAAATAGATGCTGAGTCATTATTTGAAATATCTAATTTCAGAGTTAAACGGTTTTTTAAAGTCCTATTTTGGCCAAATGTCAAAATAGAAACAAAAATAAGAATTGATAAAAATGTAATTCTCATTATACTTGATTTTGATGAACTTTGGGTCTTAACCTTGCTGCTAACGGTAAGCCAGACCGCGCCTGCCGAAGGCAGGTGTGGTTTGGGTAGTGTTAGTGGCAGTATATTTTAATTAAAATGGCAACGAATAATTTTCTTTAATAAACTCTCTAAGACCACTTTTTGAGTCATAATATTCAAGTAATAGTGGATTGTCTTCAATATATGTCAGAAATTTATCAATATTATTTTTCTCTCCAACAATATATGTTTCTATGCCCTCCATTTTTGAATATTTATCAACATAAAAATCAAGCAAAACTTTTGCATCTGATTTTTTATCAGACTTGGGTTGCTTAATACCTCTAAGTATTCGAATAGCTTCTTCTAAAAGTTCTCGATCAGTTCTTAAGGCTTTATCTCCGTCTTCAATTGATATTGATGTTATTGCATTAATCTCCTGTTCCAATTTTGGATAGAACATATCAAAAAGTGATTTAAGGTTTTCATTACTTAAGCTCTTACCTTCTTGTCGCTGAATGATTTGATTTATCATATTTAAAAGCTTAAAAACATCCTCTTTATTGAATTTTGTAGCTTGAAAAATCGAGAGAGGTTCAACTAAATCTGTTGGAGTCAAATCTATTAAGAATGTACAAACATAAGAATCAGAAGATTTTGAAATTGCACCTGCTTCGAAGAGCATCCAAGGAGAGTTAATATTATCCCTAGTTACACACAAAATTCCAATCTTCGAGCTTTCCAAATTTTGACATATCTCTTGATTCCATTTTTTTCCTTTGTCGATATCGATTGAAATCCATGGTTCTGCGGATTGAATAATTTGTTCAATCCATTTTTTAAGATATTCAGCAACAAGTTTACTTTTATTGCCAGACCAGCTAATGAAAATCTTCATCTTAATTAGTTTTTAAATGTTTAGATTCTGTAATGATACCGGATTCTTATATTGCCACTAACGGGTGGCCAGGCCGCGGACGCCTTTGGCGGCTGTGCTTTGGGTAGTGTTATAAGCCGTTTTTTTTATTGTTTCTCGTAAGTAAAATCATCTAAATCTGAGCTTCCTCCTAAGCTCTTAAAATTGATTTTTCCATTTCTGCTTTCCAGAAACAGTCCACATTCTGAAGTTTTGCCATCTTTGTCTTTTGATAAGAGAACTACATCACCTACACGGTACGTAATAGTAACATCAGAGCTTATTTTGCGAAGGAGTACATCTTTATCCCAAATCCATTTACCTTCCTGAACTTCTTTGCCATAATATATGGTAACAGTAGAGTCAGCCTTCAATTTAAATTCAGTTATTATTCTGTCACCTGTAAAAATGGTTCTATTATTCTGTTGCAGTGTTGATTCTTTAGATATCTGCCAACTACCAAGCACTTCATTTCTTTTAATGTTGTCAGCTCTATTTGATGTAACGCAAGAAGAAAGAAAAAAAGCTGAAATAATAATCAAAATTGTTCCGAGTAGTTTCATAATATATTTATTAGATTTATTTTCTAAGATCCATGAATAGCGCGCTCTTAAAATGGCTTATAACGGGTGGCTAGACCGCGGCGAACCCATGCGAAGCATGGGTTTGCTGTGGTTTGGGTGGTGTTAGCCCTAGTTGTTATTATTCTTATTCAATTAGTTATCAGCTATATATCAGCAATCAACATTCGCAGATGTTTTTCCAAACACATGAATTGTAATCTGAACTAATTTCTATTTTAACTGTCTTATTGTTAAATATACTTCATCTATCGTTAATGCCAAGCGTTTAAAGTCCAATGTCTCAATTTTGTCTGTCTTTTCATGGTAATTTTTATTACGATAGAAAGCCGTATTACTTATCATGACTGAACTATAACCATATTTCCAATAATTTCTATGATCCGAAAAATCGACACCTGGCAACGTTGATGGACCTTTAAACGATTTTGTCGGAAGTAATTTGCTTTTCTTCATTAGACGCATAACGTCATTACCAAATTTTCCATTCCAAAATTTCTGAACAACAGTAATATAATCTCCCTTCTTGCCATAAAACCAGCTGAGAAATCCAACCGGATAATCCTGCGAATTTGGTTTATCATTAAAATATCCAATCATTTCTAAGCAAATCATTCCCTTTACAGCAATCTTATTATCAAAGAGATATTTTGCATGAATATTTGACCCCATAAAATCTGTAGCAAAAAATGGAGGTTCTTCCAATGAATAAGCAACAAAGTCAATACGATAATTCAAGTTCTCTTCTTTGAGTAATCGTGCCAGCTCCAATAACCCAACAACACCGCTCGCATTATCGTCAGCACCATCTTGATCACCGCAAACATCATAATGAGCTCCAATTATAATACGTTTTTGTTTGTGAGTATTTATCGAACAGATAATGTTCTTATATTGGGTCCCTTGATAATCAAACTTTTGTTCAAAGACTGAATCGGAAACAGTCTGAAACTCTCTTTTGATATAATTAGCAACTTTATTTAATGATGTCAAGTTCTGGTAGTTCCTATATTCAATTGTTTTGACAATACTATCCATATCTCTCTTGATTTGAATAGTATCACTTATCAACTGATGGTTATTTAATGACTTGCCATTAGTAGAGCAACTTGAAGTTAAAAATATCAGAAGTAAAAGAAAAAAGTATCGTATCATAGTGTCTATTACTAAATAATGGGGTAAAACTCCGTCTTAAGCAATCTGCCGAAATCTATCTTTTTAATATCAGCACAGGCCAAGACCGCATTTTCTTTCTCTTATTCAAACATTTGCAGGTACCTAAACTTACGCGTTCTACGATTAGGGCTAACGGGTAGCTAGGGCGCGGGCGGAACGAAGGCGTATTCGCTTGAGTGGCAGCCTGTGGCTTAGCTGGTGTTATGGCTAGGTTTTTATTCATGAATATCCTTCGGTTGTTGACCAACAGATGCTTTTCAACATCTTGGTGGGCAGTCTTTTGATATTTATTTTTCTTATTCATTCATCCGCAATCTCCATCGTAGAACTCGTTTTTGCTGGCAAAGAATCTGTTATCTGCAATCGAAGTTATCGTTGTATTGCTTGCTAAACATTAGAGCTAAAAATAATAAATTCAATTTCTCAATTTGTATTCATTCCGTAACTCATCTAATTTGTTTTGTTTATTACTGTCTGTACCAGCAAGTACTTCTAATACACCATATGTTCGATCATTAGGGTAAATATTGTTCATACACATTTCATTAAATAAATTTATCGCTATATCGAAATTTCTGCTAATATTCATTAGTTGAGTATATGTTACAACATCGGGGTTAACAAACTGAATAGGCATTTCTAATTGTAAAATTGAAAGAGCTTCCTGATAGTTATTTTTACATAACCATATTAGTGAATTATATGTCCAAATATTTGGTTTAATTTTATTCTCTATCATTTCTTTCAAATAAACTCTACCAATATTAATATCTCTTGACACACGAATAAGCATAGTGTAAATTCCAACATTAGGTTCAATTCCTTTTAATATCATTTCATCAAAAAGTTGTTTGCTTTTTATGTATTCTTTAGAAAGACTTATGAGTGTCCCATAAATTGAAATATCAATTTCAATTCCTTTTTCTTTCATTTCATCGAAAAGTTGCATTCCAATTTCAAAATTATGGGATAGATTTATTCTCGTACCAAATGTTTTTGCATTAGGTTCAATTCCACTTCTTATCATTTCATCAAAAAGTTGATTCGCAATTATGTAATCACCAGAAAGATTCATTAATGTACCATATGTTGAATTAGTTTTTTTAATTTGATGATTTTGCATATCACAAAATAGTTTCAAAGCAATTTCATAACTATTAGAAAGCTTCATGAGTGTGCCATATATTTCCGAATTAGGCTCAATTCTCGTTTCTATCATTTCATCAAAAAATTGCTTCCCTACTTTATAATTACCAGAAAGGTTAATCAATGTACCATAAATCTCCACATTAGGAAAAATCTCATTTTTTTTCATTTCATCAAAAAGCTCTTTTGCTTTGATAAAATTGTGAGAAAGATTAATTAAAGTACCGTATGTGAAAACGTTAGGTGATATGCCATTACTTCTCATTTCATCAAAAAGCTTTTTCCCTTCTTGAAAATTTTGAGAAAGATTAATTAATGTACCATAAATCTCCACATTAGGAAAAATCTCATTTTTTCTCATTTCATCAAAAAGCTCTTTCGCTTTGATAAAATTGTGAGAAAGATTAATTAAAGTACCGTATGTGAAAACGTTAGGTAATATGCCATTACTAATCATTTCATCAAAAAGCATTTTCCCTTCTTCGAAATCAGGACAAATATTAATTAATGTTGAATATTCTTTATTGGTAGGTTGTATTCCATTACTAATCATTTCATTAAAAAGTTTTTTCCCTTCTTTGAAATCAGAAGAAATATTTATTAAGGTACCATATTCTTTGCTACTCGGAGTAATTCCAAAACTTATCATTTCATCGAATAGCATTTTCCCTTCTTTAAAGTTTGGTGCAAGATTTATCACAAAACCAAATCTGTGGGCAGGTGTGTAAATACCCTTTTCTCTCATTTCAAATAAGAGTTTTTTACCAATAATAAAACTATTGGATAGTTTTATCAATATAGAAAAAATAGCCTCATTTGGAATAATTCCTTCATTAGTCATTTTATCAAAATACTTTTTCCCTTCATAATAATCCCGTGATAAGTTCATTAGTATCCCATATGTATAAACATCTGGTTGAATATTTGAAGTAATCATTTCATCAAGCAGTATTTCTCCAATATTTATATTATTAGAAAGTTTTATAAGTATATTATATGTAATAGAATCTGGAAATATATTATTATGCTTCATTTCATTAAAAATATTTAGGGCATTTTCATAACTTCCTGATAAGTTCATTAAATTACTGTACCCATATAAATCTAATTGGATTTTAGGTGCTTGCACAATATCTTTAATTATCTTTTTGACTTCAATATTTCTTAATTCCAATTCAGCAATTACTCTTTCTTTTTTCTCAATATCACCCTTTGTTAAACGCAATAAAATGTTCACTATAAAATCATTAGGAAGAATTCCCAACTTATCCATTTCTATTAGCCAACCTAAAGCAATTTCAGAGTCATTTGCCTTTCCCATTAGGACCGCAAAGGGCCTAGCAGATGGCTGAATAAAATTTGAACACATTTCTTGGTATATTTTTTCCGCTTCAACATAAGTATTTGCTGATTGCATTGCTTGGGTATAAGTTGCTAGATTTTTTGGGAATATTTCCGAAATGTATATCATAAAATCCTTTACTTTCAGATCAGGCTCAACAACTGTTCTCAACCATTTTTCTTCAAAACAAATATTCTTTGGATTTCTGTTATTGAGTAAAAAACCATCAATTTTTAATTCATCAATTTTTTTAGTAATAGTTTCTAATGAGATCCCTGTTTCAAAATATTGAAATAATTTGAGCATATCAGATTTTGATACATTTGTAGGTGGGCTGTATATCCCAACTAAATAGAGTTGCTTAATTGCTAATAATATTGATTTACTAATAGAATCTAATCGTTTATATTTATCTTTTTTTTGTTTTATATCATAAAAGATTGATCCAATATTCCCGTCAAATTGGGAAGGTAAATCATCTATACCTTCACTCTTAGCAATTTTTAGTGCCTCGTCATTGCTTAATGTACTTGGAATTGTAAAATCTCTGAATGTTGAAAGTGTTTTTATAGAAATATTATTTCTAACTATTTCAAAATCGCTTCCGGTAATCGTGTTTGCCCATATGATATAGCCCTCATCAATTGCTTTTTCAATAAAACTTGCCAATCTTGTAACTCCAGTATTAAAGTATGTATGAATATCATCTAATAACACAATTTTGTAGTTTGAACTTCTGGGAGCTTCAGGAATAAATTCAAATAGTTTATCAAATCTGTCATAGTCAGGAATCAAAACATATGCATTCTCTAATTTTCTCAAATAGTTTATGGTAAAATATGTTTTACCTGCCATTGCTTCGCTAATAAACAAAATATTACCACTATTATTAAGTATTTCTTGGATCTTAATTGTTAAATCATTTTGAGTGGAAGGACTTTTCTCAGGATATTCCTTTCTTCCAGATAAATCTTTATATTTAAGTTTTTTTGAGCTAATCCAAATTGATTTAAATGCTTTCTGAGCAATTCGTTTATCTCTGGCTTTCAAGAAAAAAAAGTATATTTTTGCAGCAACAAATCCCCCAAATAATATACTTATAATTACTAAAACAAACGGGTCATGTAAATATTTACTTATTTCTGTCCACATATTGAAGCTATTTAAAGGAGGAAAAATGTTAAGTTATCAAATATAATACAGTCAAATTCACAATGAGATTGAATGTTGAAAATAATACTTTCTCTATCGGTCGAAACTACTGTCTCCAATTTCTTTCTTTGCCATTCCACCACTCTTGTTGACGAGTCTTTTTCTTGAATGATTGATTCACAATTGCAAGAACCAAAATATGTGCGTTCTAAACTTAGCCATAACGGGTGGCTAGGGCGCGGCAGCCTTCAGGCTGCTGTGCTTTAGGTTGTGTTATGCCCAGTGCTTTTTTATCTTATATACTTGAAGAATCTCAACTTTTTATTTATCAGATTAACTTTTGCATATCCGCCACGCATTCCAATAAATATGTTCTGGTCATCAATATATGCTATCGAATTTGGATATAAACTATTCCAAAATGTCTTACTGAATATGAGCTCTTTTTTCGCATCTCTGATTATGTACAAATTTTCAAATGTTGCAATTATAATCTTGTCATGACATACTGAAATCGCCTCAGGTTCATCCTCTAAATTTGCAACCAAGTGAGGGATAAACTTGTCGTCATTTGACTCAAGCAGGTACAATCCTCCTTGACTTTCCATTAAATGCGCCAATCCTTCAGTAAAATATATCTTATCCTGAAAGTAGAAAATTGAATGAATGTTCCCATCAACAATTTTAGTTTGAGTTGCATCTTTTTTATTGGGTACATAAGTTAATGAACCTCTCCATTCACCATGATCAACGCCTAAAAGAATTCCATCGGGAACAATTAATCTGCAGGTATCACCCTTAACCTGATTTTTATCTAGTAGTTTTATAATTGCTTGTCCGTTATGATTTTCTACAACAATCTCATTCTGAGTATAATTTAATTGTCGCCAATCATCACTCTCATATTCAGGAATCGGAACCTCGACAAAATTAGAGGGCAACTGTTGAACTATCTTGTGTTTACAGCTTGTCAAACAAAAAATAGCAAGAAAAAAAACTACAACAATTTTGCGAAACATAATTTACGGGTTTTAGCATTGGGCATAACGGGTAGCTAGGGCGCGGGCGGAGCGAAGGCGTAATCGCCTGAGTGGCAGCCTGTTGCTTAGCTGGTGTTATGCCTAGTTTTTTTTAAAATAAATCCATCGATTCTTTCACAAGTTTTTCTAAATTCAATCTATTTCCTGCTATAAATCTTAATTTTTTATTCTTCTCAAGTCCTGTTACAATCTCGTCAATACTTGAATCGAGTTCTTTGAGTCGTAAATTGTTCACTTTAATATATTCCATTACACAATCAGAAACGAACTTTTTATCTTCAATAGTTATCTCTCGTTCCAATGTTGATCGAGCAGATAGTCTTTCACTTGATAAATTATCATTAAATGTCCTATGTCTAATAATTTTCATCTCTCTTCGTAAATCTTCTATTGCATCAAGAATAATTGTATCTGAAGTTGCCACTCTTTCTTCAAGATGAGCAACCTTATATTCACCAAAGTTCTTTAAGAATGTTGTGTAGCTTGGGTCTTTTGACTTCTCATATGTTGCAATCAATTTCTTTGACAAATTTTCCTTGAATTTAATAATTGAACAAAAACGTAAATCCTTTGGATATTCAAGATGTTCGATAAGCGACGTATCAAAAGAATAACCAGTAATATCATCTTTAACAATAATGGTAGGTTTATCAAATGCCAATCTCATTCCTAATTCAAACATAACATTTGAATTTTTGCAACTCACATCACAGATTATTATATCACTAGAATAAATATTCTCAACAATTCTTTTGTGTATGACCCCAATATCATCTGCATCACTTACTAATTTCGCTTCAAATCCAGAAGTCTCACACACATCTTTGAGTATGTTTAATACATCGGACCATTGTTCAGATGGATATCCATCGATGGTACTAATTGGCATGATAATTCCACATGTCGGTTTTTTTTCTACTAATACATTTGCAGTGTCCATATGAGTTGGGTTTTAAAATTAGGCATAACGGGTGGCCAGGCCGCGCCCACGAAGTGGGTGTGGTTTGGGTATTGTTAGCGGAAGTGTTTTTTTATTTTATATCTGACAAAATTAATTTCAATTCATCTCTCTGTATTGTCGATAGATTTTCGTTTTCCATTGCCCACTCACAATATGCTTTGACTAATGGGTGTTGTTTACAATTACTCTTCAATGACCATATCAATGAGTTATAGATTGCATTGTTTATTGCATTTTGTCTATCTTCTTCAGTTTTACCAGAGTCTTTATATTTGTCCAAAAATCCATTATACTTAGAATATTCAAGTGTTTGAATCAATTTTTGAATTGGTTGATAACTTCCTCCGGCCATGAATGTTGCCCATAACATATCTAGTTGCTGAGTATCAGTTATTTTACCGTAAATATCTGAAATTTTAAGATCTTTAATTTGTGAATAAGTTTTTGCATCCATCTCCGATAATCCATTAAAAAAATCCGGGGTGCCCAATTCTGAATAATGCAGTAGATAAATCAAGTATATTCTAGTTTTATCATCTTGATTCTTAAAAAACTGGAAAAGTTGAGGCAATAAAAAAGTGTTGTTCTTGTAAATCACTATGAACTCGCTAAAGACAGGCCAAAAACTTGATTCATTATCAGATAGTTTACTTTGAGAATAATAAATATAATTCATTAAGGCTGATTCTGGCTTTTGTTTTAGATAGTAGTTGCTAACCCAATCTGAAAATTCTACATCATCCTTCACTTTGAATTTTTTATATTTGGGCATATCAACTAATTCAATGATCGAATGAATTGATTTAGATTGTCCAGATATTCTATCATTTATCTCAACATCAATTTGATATTTTCCAAAAGCATCAGGCTCCTCAAAACAAATCTTTAAAACAGCATCGCTCATTTGAAGATTCTTATTGTCAACAACTTTTCTGTTCAGAATTGGCAACTGTTCTTGAGAGGTGTATATAGTTTTGTCAGGTTTAGTAATTTTTATGGTATAATCAACATTAGCAATACCCAGATTATTTATTGAATATCCACCAACTATTGCAGTAAGAAAAAAATATTGTTTCTTGAAAACCTTTGTACAAGTTGAGATTGTCGGTACACTAGAACTTATTGTTTTTGTCCACTTGTCATGTAAGGAATAATCAATCGTTTGAATTAACAATCCATCAAGTGCATAAGATTGAAAAGTTAAAGTCACAAATAAAATCAGCAATCCTATTGTCTTCATCTCTTTTTTTTGATTTAATATATTAACAATGTACTTTAAAGTTACGCTTCTAACATTTCCGCTAACGGGTGGCTAGGCCGCGGCCGCCTGTGGCGGCTGTGGCTTAGGCGATGTTAGCTGCAGCCATTTTTATTTTCTCTTTCTATCAGTTTATCAATTAATCCATTATAGGCTTTATCTCGTTTATCAAAAGCTTTTTTTGTCCCTATAACTGCACCATCTTTAGTAAGTAAATAATTCAAGGTCCATACTTTTTGCTCACTAAAAGTAAACTGAATCTTTTCAGCATAGAACATATCTTTTGAAGCTTTAATTTTGTCTTGAATATCTGCCAACGCACTTGATGAAAAGGCCATAACAACTTCATCTGGGTTATTAGATTTTATAATAAATTCTACTAAAACTTCATCATGAATCTCAAAAACAAACGTTATTGGTCGATTGATTGGAATTGCTCTTTTCACCATTCCAATTACACACGCACGTATAAATTTATAAAACCTCTCAACATCCTCACCTATTGCATCACCAACCTTCTCAGCTATCTTACTTTTAATAATCCCAAGTGTTACAGCAATGATACCTGTTAATTTTACCACAATCTCTGGATCTGGAAGTACTGACTTCCTCATCATTTGCTTATTATCAAAATCGAATCCAGAATCCTCTCTTATATCTTTAATAAACTCGTCCAAAGAATCTTTACTTTCAAAGTTCACAGGATCAGTCTTAATTTCAACTTTATCTACAGGCTCAATCTCAGACTCCACAAAAGGCTTACCACCATCAATAAAGTATTCTTTATAAAGTGTTGTTCCATCGTCAAGAATCGAATATTCTTGTTTATCAAAAAACTCTTTGTAAGCGATTAAGTAAAATTCTCCATCTTTGCCTTCTACAACCTTTGCATCTGATATCCTTCCAAGTGGTGGAAAAATTTTATCATGATCTAATCCAAGTCTTGGACTTCTTTGGGAATTAATAGTTGTTGCTCCGCTTTCTAAAGCTTCCTTTGTCATCATAACACCATGTGAATCAAGGTGTGTAGAAGATAATACTATCTTTTCTTTGTTCATAAATTCATATGCTTTTATATAGTACGTTTTATGGTTGAAGCAAAAAACCGAGCAACCATTATTTTATTACTTTTTAGGTGTGACTTTTTCGTTCTTTTGATTAATCCTCATTTGAAAATAAATTGAATCTATCATATTCTCAATCTTCTCAATTCGTTCGTTGCTGTTCTCAATTTTACTATCGATTATAGAGAATTGCACATCATTTATACTCGACGGCATATTCGGTTTATATATGCCCCATATTCCTATTATGAACGCTACAGAAATACTTACCCAAGTAAATATTGACTGCTTTTTAAATCTCCTATCATCAATGGTCTTAAACTTATTATCATTTAAATCAATTAATTCCTGAGTTGGATAGATTAAATAGTAATAATTTCTTCTTAAAAAAGTTAGGTACGCATGGTCAATAATACTGAAATAGTTCTTTTGCACTACCTCAACATTATTATGACCTAAGTCCTCTTCTCCATCGTCAATTGCTGCATCTACAAAATCGAAATATGGGATAATTGTTATTAATCCATTTGACTCCAATTGTTTAAGTAAACCAAGAAAAACAGCTATCGGAATATAGCCATTCTTAATTGCATTATTGTAGCCTTCAACTTTCTCTCTATCATCTGTCTCACCTTCCTTAATCTCAAAAGCAGGGAATTGATTAAACACAATTGCTCTTTTAAAAATTGAATCTATGAGATCTTTTAAAACTAATTTTTTATAACTATTACTCTTGTAAGCATCAATTATAGCTTTTACATATTCTTTTTCGCTTTCACTGAATTTTCTCATAGATTTTTTTCTAATTGTGAAAAGGATGATACACCCGCTCTATGGTTGCAGCTAACGGTAGGCCAGACCGCGCCCTGCCGAAGGCGGGTGTGGTTTGGGCAATGTTAGGGCTAGTTATTTTTTTATTTTAAGTTTTATACTAATTTTCTTTCCGTGTGAATTGTTGTCAGCATCGACAAATCGGATAATAAGTCTATCATCTACAAAATCAGCCGAAGCAATGCAATATCCAATAAAAGCCGAGTTGCAACCTCTGAACTTATGTAATTCTGATTCACCTGTAGTTATATTCAATATTCGAATTGATGAATCTGAATCAGAGTCAACATAGGCTACAAGATTATTAATCAAATCATAAGCCAAATATTCATGAATTACCACATACTTATTTAAATCAGTCAAACCTAAGAAATAGCCAATCCAGCAAGGGTTTCCGCAACCTTGTCTCATCAAAATAAAATCATTTCCCTTTGCGATAATTTTTGGCAGTCTAGATTCACTACCATCTAAATCAAATGTGTCAGCAGAGCACATTGTTGTATTATTTACTCCCCATTTAATAACATAGTGTGAATCATCAATTAACTGAAGAAAGCTAAATACATTATTTGTAGTTTTCTTCTCAAAGTAGGTATTCCATATATCTGGCCCATATAAAGAATCAACAAGTCTTTTATCAGCAGCATTATCTCTTATAGAATTCACCGCATAACTATTTAAGTTGCAAAAAGCCAATATAATTATTGTTATATGAAGTATTCTGTGTCTCATGATGTGCGGTTTTTATAATTAGCCATAACGGGTGGCCAGGCCGCGGCCCTGAAAGGGCTGTGGCTTGGGTATTGTTAGCTGCAGTTTTTTTTAAATATCGTTCTGAATTTGTTCAACTGTTAGGATTCTACTAGCTAAACGATTTTTTGTTGGTTCATCAAATCTACTTTTTGCGTGATTTAAGTGATTAATCAGTTCAATAATATCACTCTCACTTTCAACAACCAAATACTTAATATCATCTGGAGTAAATTCTAGTCGAATATGATTAAGAGTCGAATTATATTCTTCTTTTTGTTTTTTTGTCTTAATATTAGTTATGCTAACGAAAGGTGCAACTCCCGGAGTGTCCAAGTTTGGTACATATCGCCATTCTCTTTCATCTGCAAATCTGTAGTTTTCATTTTCTAAAACTTCATGTCTCCACAATTCTCCTTCATAGTTTTTTATATATCTATAAGTATTCATTATGTTCAAAAGACTCATATTTAGCTTGTCAAATCGTGAAGAATTATTAATGGAATTTAGATGTGAATAAACTCCATTTATGCCACTAATTAAATTATCCATTAATCCGCTATGTCTATTTATATATAGAACAGGAGTTAGCCCATTCCTATTCGCCCATTCTTTGGATAATCCTAAACCAAATTTTCCATAGCTTAAAAAATATTTGAGTTCTGATAATTTCAAATCACAGAATGAAACCATCGGTACTGCAAACTCGCGTGAGTTGCTTGGTCCAATAATTTTTTCTCTGGCATATGAGACTTTGAAATTATCATTTAATAAGCCATACAGATACTTTTTATTCGTGAAATGGAAAAGTGTTGTTGGATATAAACTCATAAAATTGGGTGTATTTTATTTATAGCTATTGTCATTCGAAATAAGTAAAAATAGTTTTTTTTATTACCAAAAAATACGAATTAGGTAAGATACCGGACTACTAAAATTGCAGCTAACGGAAGGCCAGACCGCGCGCGCCGAAGGCGGGTGTGGTTTGGGTAGTGTTAGCAGCAGGACTTTTTAATAAATATCAAGTTGAAAATATAAATTATCAATCAATTTCCATTTGCAATTAATATCTCCATTTATTGCAATCTGATCACCCTCACCATAACAAATTAATCTTAATATAAGCGGCTTTTCATACTTCTCTCCCAAATATTCAAATAAAACACTAAGAGTTATCTCTGAAATAGCTGGTGTTTTATCCTCAATTTTTAATATGGAATAATCACTAAGATTTTTGTTTTCAAGTAGTCCTCTTATTCGTTTAGCTTCCTTATTAATATTTAGATCTTTTTTATACGAATTATCAATTTGTTTGGCAATATTTCCATAATTCTTCATTTTCCAATATAACGCAAATTGAATCGCCTCACTTTCAGGTGTAAATGCACCATAATCAGAAATTATTCCCGTTATTGGCACATCTCTCACTAAAACTATTTGACGGGGTTTCCATTTGTCAACTTTTGCGGATGTTTCTTCAATTCTTTTATGACTCTCTGCATAATTTGCTAGTGAAAGTCTAAATTCTCGAAAACTTTCTTTAAATGTTTTATTCCTTTCAGGTTCTGGAGGAATCTTCTTGCCCTGTTTTACCGCATCTGCCCAATCTTTAATTGCAATTAATGTTGCCCAACATTTTGCAACAACAAACTCATTCGCATATCCAAGATCTCTTCCATGCAGAATGCCGTTTCGATAAGGTAATGTAATCTTTTCTGTTGTAGTTTTATTTCTACCTATGTTGAATATATCCCTAATTACACTCAAGCCAGAACTATGCGCAGCAATTGAATCCCATGCAGTTAAGTCAGTTGTATTTGTAAAAAAACCTTTATTCTTATCAATGTCATTAACTGCTCCATCAATTATCATTAATAGAAGTGGTACACTTGAATAATAGTTCTTGTTGATAGTATCGTGATATGCAAATTCAATTAGCTCATAACGCTTTGAAAATTCCGGAATACTTTTAAAACGCATTAGATACCATTTAATTTCTGTTGAGATATAATAATCAACCAAAATCTGTTCTGCATTATCTATATTACCTGAGTCTGCGAGGCTAATGGCATTCTCCATTAAATCGGAATTCATTGATTCGTGTGCAATCCAACCCAATTTTGAAAAATGCTTATTGAATCTGTCAGGACAAGTTGACAAATCAATAATTTGTTTTTTTAAATCTGGAATCTCACTCAATGCTTCATTCAACTCCTTATTATTGATTCCAAAATATGATAATAACTTTACAATTTTTCTTATTGCTTCTGCACCTTCAACATCCTTTCGAAACTTACTATATGTTGGATTATTTTCTATACTATTTGAATGGTCCATATGTAACGGGTTTTAGTCTTGCTGCTAACGGCGAGCCAGGCCGCGCCCACGAAGTGGGTGTGGTTTGGGTATTGTTAGCAGCCGTTAATTTTTATTTTATCCAATTTTGTATAAATGAATCCTTTCCAGTGGAATCATTCAGAAATGCTGTATTTACGCATCTGACATTTGAACCATCAGCATTCTTCATTGCTTCAAAACGGCCATTTTTATTCATTGAATAGAGTTCGTATATAAATGTAATTGATCCATTTTCACTTGTACGATCAATGAATGTTTGAGCAACAAAATCTACTTTATCATCGTTTTGGAAATCATAAAGTCTAATATCATCATTGCCATAGAAAGATCCAAAGAAATTTTCACATTTTCTAGTAACATCATACAACAAGAAATAATGAACACTGCAGGCTGTTCCAGAACAAGGTTGGAAGTTCATTTTTATTAAAATTATTTCACGTTCATTGTAATTGTAAATCCTAAGTTCCTCCCAATCATTTGCAAAATCAACATCATCTTTTATCGAGTCCCTTATATTGTTTATTGTCGATTTACCCTTTAGAACAATTGTCTTTCCATCAATTCTAACTTTTGCACCTTCTTCACTTTTAATCCAATCTATCTTGTGCTTGTCAATTCTTATCTTAGATGGGTAATCATAAGAATTGTAGATAATCGCTCGGGGTTTATATTCTCCGCTGGACAAATATTCATTCCACATAACAGATGTCAACATTGTTGAATCAGTCATACCATTGCTTGCACTTGCATCTGATATTAAAACAACATTGCTGGATATCAAAAGAAAGAGAATTGAAAAAAAATATAATCTAATCATTTGTTGATGCTAGGATATGCGTCTCTTTAATGGCTGCTAACGGGTGGCCAGGCCGCGCCCACCAAGTGGGTGTGGTTTGGGTATTGTTAGGGGCAGTACTTTTTATAATGTCATATTTTTTTGAGAAGTTCACCAATAGATTTACCCTCTACACAGTTTTTCATATTATCATTTCCAATATTCCAATATTCTAATCCCAATTGACTAAAATCTAGTTTATTATCTGATAACGGATGTTGACATAAATAGTAATATGCGTTATCAATATTATGTGGAAAAACTTGAGATACAAACACTCCTGATAGATTCTTTAATCTTCCTTTTTTATTGGAATAAAATACACCATTCTCTAAATGTATCAGTTTGCTAGAGTCTTCCACGCCTTCCTGATAAGCCATTGCAATTGAACCCCAAATGGCACTTTCTATATCGTCTTGACCATTAACTTTGCCATCTATTGCATTAATGCAAATAATAAATGGTTTGTCAAGTCTTCCATATCTTTTTCCTTTATCAATAATTGCATTTCTAATATATTCTTCACCTCCACCGTAGTAAAGTTCTATTGGGTGGATACCAATTGGCCGATCTGCATATATTTTCGATTTGTCACGAAGTGGTAAAAGTTTAACAACCAAATAAATATCAGGAGTATCATAGGTTATGACTTCGTCATCAATAGCTTCCCTGGATATTAGAATATTTGCTTCTGTTTCAAGATGCTTGATAATTTTTTTTGTACTTGGTTGATTTTGGGTTTTAAAATCAAGTTTTACTAAATGTAATACATGACCTTTGATTCTTACCTTATTTAAATAATCATAGAATTGATTAACGAAACGTTTAAATGCTTCTTCTTTCAGGGACAATCCATTAACTGATTTTGCTTCTATGTAAATCTCAAGATCCTGTTTTTTTATTAGGAAATCAGGTCTTTTAAGAGAATCAGGTACAGTCGGATGAATCTCTATCTCAAATCCTAATGACTTAAATAAAGTGTAAATGAAAAGTTCATAAAAACAGTCATAAAATGTTTTTTTAAACCTAGATAATAATTCACTTTTTTCTTCATCAGGATAACCCTCAAACCAAGAATTTAATATATTTCTAATTCTTTGAATGTCTTCACGGTCACTCCTTTGATAATAATCAAATACCTGCTCACAATATTGAGCAGGATCTTTGCTGTAACGTTGTATGTTCTCGAATAGTACCATTTTAGTATTGCCCCTAACGGGTGGCCAGGGCCCGGCCCCGAAGGGGCTGTGCCTTGGGTATTGTTAGCGGCTGTAGTTTTTTTTTGGGGGCTGTTAAATAACATAATATTATTGTGACAATAATCAAATGAATCAACACCAGGATGCTTTTACACAAACGGATCAACACTAAACCAAATACATATTTAAAGCTTCGCGATCGCAGGGCTTTTTGTTTAATACTTCTCCAAATATTCCTTCCAGTTGTTTGGATTATTCTTTTTAATTTTACGTAAGATAAGATTGTTGATTTTCACTTTACTGTCGTTATAACTTACTCCCTGATTCGCAAACTCCTGTACTATCAACTTTTTTTTATTATACCTTTCTGAACCTATCTCATAAGTCCAATCTAAAAGTAAATCTACAGGATAAAAAGGTTTGTCTTTATCAATAACAGTATCATTAATAAGGTTATAATAAAAGTACGGCTCTACTATTTTCGCTTTATTTTCAACAATTAGATAGAAAGCAGAGTTTATATCTTCCATTTTTAACGATTCGATAGCAGCCGTATTTCCTAATCTCGTTTTATAATTTATTTCAGCACCTGATGCAACTAACAATCTTACAATATCGTAACCACTTGAGTAGGCAATTGCATAAATTAACGGACTAGTTCCATATTCTATAGGATTGGTCTCTCCAACTATCTTTTGATAAAAATACCCTAAATTAGGATTAGCCCCATAACTCAGAAGAAGTTTTACATATTTAGTATCATTTTTTGCAGTTACATCATTCCAACGATAAGAAATTGCTTCAAATAAAGGATTTGTTCCAATTTTCGAAGCTAAATTTGGATTTGCTCCACAATCTAATAATTCTTTTGTTGATTTGTACTTATCTGTTCCAATAGCTCTCATTAAAGGTGTCATTCCATAAAGAGATTCCTGAAAATTAGCAAGTGATTTATCTACCGAAAGAATTTTTTTAATTTTATATATATTTTCTTTATCAATTGCTTTGACCAAATCCCATGCTGGAGTATTTTTAAATAGATCGATATCTGACATATCAAATATCTCTAATTTATTACTGCAAAAAATAATTAGAAAAAATAATACTGTTATTATGCACTGTAATTTTTTTTTATTCATATCTCAAAGTGTCTTTAAAATAATACAAATAGGGTAAGTCGTTGCTCGCAAAATATAAGTTTACTATTAAACTTTCATCATCACAGGTAAATATTCTCTTTACAGAAATTACAAAATTTAATTTTCTCATTTTCTTTGTTTTTACATTTGCAGGAAAATAAATGGGAGCGCTCAACTATAGCCGCTAACGGGTGGCCAGGCCGCGCCCACGAAGTGGGTGTGGTTTGGGTATTGTTATGGCGCGTTTATTTTTAACCTTTATATAATACCAATTAACTTTAAGTTTTTTGCCAGTCTTAATCTCTTTTAACCATTCAATTTTAAAACTATCATCAAATTTAAATTCGGGATTTACATATTCAATTTTCTCGTCGCTGGAAATCCAAAATACAACAATATTTCCGCACCATGGTGATTGTGTAATCATTAAGCAATTCAAGGATTGTACCTTGTCCCTTAAATCAATAGTATAAGCTTGAAAATCAAATGCGACTTTATTATAATCTTGTTGTATGAAAGGAAATTCAAAATCTTTTGTTTTCCTATTATATATCCATGAAATCGAGGAATTATTTGACAGATAATAATTGTAAACTTCATTTTCTCCACGAGTTCCATATTCAATATTTTTAATCTTATCTAGTCCAACAGCTTCAATTTTTGAAATTAAGTCGTTATACTTATTGTCTTTGATTCCTTGACAAGATGTCAAAAAAGTTAGTACTATCAGTATTTGTAATACTCTCATGGTTGCCGTTTTTTAAATGTGCCATAACGGGAGGCCAGAGCTCGGCCCGAAGGGCTGTGCTTTGGGTGGTGTTGTGGGCAGTTATTTTTTTATTCTTTGAACTTTGTCAGTTATATACAAGTATGATTTAACAATACTCTCAAAAGCTTGAAGTGATTTATCGTATTCATCCTTATTCTTTGAAGATATGACGATCATTATACAATTTTTCCCTGCATCTATATAAGCAACTGCTTCATAGTTCTTATATGTCTTCCCAAATAAATATTTTACTTTTGCAATTTTGTTATTTCTAAGAATAATATCCTTACCGTTGGTTATATGCATATCTGGATAATTCTTCATGAATTCATTAACATCATATTTCATCAACAGATCTAATGAACGATGTGCATTATCTTCCAATGATGCTGTATTAGTGTACATGACTGCTACGGACTTAGCCCACGATCCTCCTTTTTTATAAAATACAGCATCTAAACCATTTTGAACTCCAGACGTATTATCAAGTACCCAACCTTCAGGTGCGGTTAAACTGTATGCGAAATTGGATCCATAGATTATGCCTGTTTTCATGTCTTTTTTGTCACTCCCAAATATGGAGAGACATATAAGTGACAGCAACAGCAAAGTAATTCCTTTTTTCATGTTTGAAATAATTTGGGGGTGCGATTTTTATAATTGCTCACAACGGGTGGCCAGACCGCGCCTGCCGTAGGCGGGTGTGGTTTGGGTAGTGTTAGGGGCAGGCTTTTTTTGAAAACTAAGAATTTGTTTTTATTTGTCTGGAATCTGCTATTCAACTATATGTGAGTTAAGAGTCAGCCGATAACGCATCCTTAGTTTCTTTATTCTTATTGTCAGCTGATAAATAATTGTCGACCATTGGTTAGCTATTAAACTTTATATCCAAATTTATTTTTTAACTATTCTTGCACTGTTACTAACCTTGTCAAAATATATTCCACCATCTCTGTTTTTTAGAAATACCTGAATAATAAAACCATTTTTATCGATTGTGTAACTGTAGGTATTTATTGTTGACTTGATTATACCACTGCTTATCGCATCATTACTTACAGCTGTTGCCTGTTCCACTACTAGTTTAAAAGGCTTTACTGTACCTGTAAGGTTAAAGCACCAGGGATCTCCTTCACGTGTTACAGGTTTACTATCGATAACTTTTCCGCTTTTTGTATAGGTTATAATCAAGTTTTCCTGATATGGATATCCAACATACTTCACCAAATCACAATGTTTATACATTAGGACTATGATATAATTATCAAGTACGATTTTTTTTCCATAATAATAACGCAATTGATTTGGATTGCAACCACAATCGTCCTTTAAAACATATTGGTTTACTATGGGCGATTTAATGCAATTGCCGATATTCCACTTGATGGATAAGAAATCGGTTGTATGTATGCTATCCGTGGTGATGTTTGGGAAAGCGGATATATAATCCTTGAATAAAAGAGTTTGGGAAAAGGTCGCCATGCTTATGAATAGCAGGCAAAAGCAAAATAGATTTTTTTTCATGGTTAGACTAATATTAATATGTTGGTTTTGAAGAAAGTATCCCATTATAATTATCACAAACTTATGGACAGTACCTATTCACTACCGGAAAAAGTATAAATGCCGCTTCTAAGCTTGCCCCTAACGGGTAGCTAGGGCGCGGGCGGAACGAAGGTGTAATCGCCTGAGTGGCAGCCTGTGGCTTAGCTGGTGTTAGCGGCAGGACTTTTTTATTTATTAATCGCATTTAATTGTTTTAATAACCTAGAATATTCTTTGTTTGTAATCTTATCTGATTCTGGATCTACACCAAAATGATTACATAATCCCCAAATGATATCTCCAATTATTAATGAAAGTTTTTCTTTATTCGTTATTTTTGAAAGTAGATTTAAAAATCCCTTTTCATTGCATAAATAACATTCTCCTAGAGTATATGACGGTTGTTCATTGGCAGATGATCTATTTGACCAAATTGTTTTAAGTAAAAGGTCCAAAGTTTCCAAGTCCTTCGTTTTGCAGAAATATTGAGGAAATATCATTAAAATTGGATCATATCTAGTATCACTATATTTAGAACCATTTTCAGAGAATCTCATGACTTTTATGCTATCTTTTTCGTTTCCGAAATGCTTATCTGCGGTCTTAACAGATTCTATGAAATTGTTCATTTCATCATTAATTTTTTTGTATTCAATAAAGATATTAGAAAATATTTTTCTTTGTTCACTGAAGTCTAAATCTTCAATTATTCGAATTCGGCTTTTATGTATATATCCTTTTACTGATTCACCGCTTCTATTCCACTGAAGAGCATCAACAGAATACCAATCGTTTGTTGATTTTTCACAATAAATGAACTCACTCGTTTTAACTTGTCCAACAATATCATTGTTTGATCCCTTATTTGAGCGAATATTAGTGTATCCATCCTCATCAACAATGATTGCTAATTTCATATCTGCAAATGAATTAGCACTAAATTGAAGTAAAATAAAAAGTAAAATAAATGAGATTCTGTTCATCTTTGCGCTTATAATATTGACGACTTTAACAGTGTTATAATCATAGGTTTTATCATATTTGTCCTCCGATGAGATTTGCAGTTCTTTCTTTGATGAACATACCGATGAACCTAAAATGACCGGCTCAAGCCTTGCCGCTAACGGGTGGCCAGGCCGCGCCCACGAAGTGGGTGTGGTTTGGGTAGTGTTAGTGGCCGTGATTTTTTTGTTATTCGTTAGTTAATATATTCCATCTAGAATTCATCTTATCAAAAACAAATCTACGGGTGGGTTTGTATCCATTTGTCCCACCACATGATAGTTCGAAATTCGTTTTAATGAATCTTAGTCCATGATTGAAATGTATGCACCGTTTTGCCCGAACAAGAACTTGACTGATGTTAATATCAACCGTATCAATAGCAATAATTTTATGTGTAACTCGATAAATGTTGATTGACTTTTTTGTTTTTATTGATTCATGAATCAAGTCCACATCTGACATGAACTTAAAAATATCAATGCCAACTTTATCTTTTATCCTATTTGTGTTCTCGTTGATCTCAAAATATTTCCATCCACTTGTCAGCATTAAATCATATTGTGAATGTAAGGTCTTTAAATATAAACCATCTAAATCAGCTTCACTCAACGACGTTGTTTGTCCAAATAGGAAGGAGGTCGTTTGAAATATAAATATTATTAATAACGTGTGTCGCATAATGTGTGCGTTCTTATCATGGCCACTAACGGGTGGCTAGGCAGCGGGCCTTCATTGCGTAGCATGAAGGGCTGTTGCTTAGCTTGTGTTAGCGGCAGGGCTTTTTTATTTTGAAAATCTGATCAAATATTATAATTATTGATTATGTCAATTGTCGTCATTTACATCTTTACATATTTTCTAGAAATCTTATAATGAAGATTCTTTGGATTGTAAACTTTATAAATAAATCGATCAATTCTTTCTGAAATACAAGCTATTCGAGACAAATCTAAAACCTTAACAAATAATGTATCATTATGAAATTCAATATCACCTTGATACGTCCCACAATTATTAACACACTCTACATAACTAATATACAATGTATCATTTAAATATTTAACGGTGTCATATTTCGATTTGAAACTCTCACTACGAATATCGTCCAACTCATTCTCAGGTAAATCATTTATGTTATCATTACTTACAGCAGTAAATGATCTAAACGATATCAATTGTTTATGCTTCTTTCCATCATAATTCAAAATGCCCTCATTCATTAATGCAAGAAGATCTTTCTGTTTTTTATTCTCACAACTGAAAAGGGATATTGTCAAAAAAAGCAATATAAGTACTTTCATATCTCTTTGAATTATTAGTAAGTAATAGAAATTCGAGTTAAATATTCACTAAAATATGAAATGCAACCATGGGCGTTAATTTTCCGAAATCTACAAATATCTGCAGTTCTTTCTTTGATGAATATACCGATGAACCTAAATTGCCGGCACTAGCCTTGCCGCTAACGGGTGGCCAGGCCGCGCCCTGCCGAAGGCGGGTGTGGTTTGGGTATTGTTAGGGCCAGTACTTTTTTACTTGTACAATTCTAAATTATTTTTTTGGTGGAATTGGTATTATTAGCTTCTTTGTTGTCTCAAATATCAACATAGTATCAATCAGATTCTTATCAATTTTCAAATCCGAAATCCTTTTTGCAAAACGGAAGATATCATTATCTATCGTTGAACAAGTCCAAATCTTTGATTGAATTAATCGTCCAGTTAGATTTATGCGGATAAAGTAACCAATACCATCTTGACAATGATCATCCTCATAGGATGTCTCAATCTTAGCTAATTTTATTGTCCGAATTAAACTATTTAAAGTATCAATCTGTTCACTGGAAAGAGTATCCACAAAACAAATCGAACTATTAATCTTGTTAGATATCCGATATTTACACTTTAAAATTATCCCCAGACTATCTATGTAAATCGTCTGTGCACCAGATTCATTATGGTATGTAACCTCTATAGATCTGAAGTCAGGTTTTGAATTTGAAACTTTCGAAATACAAGAAGTCAAAATCCAAAATATTGGCAAAATATAGAAGAATAGTTTGCTTTTTTTTGCCCTAACAATCAGATATGCAATTGCATTTATCATGTTTTTATTTAAAATTTGCAATACCTTAAATATACCGGTTTTAGTATTGGCCCTAACGGGTAGCCAGAGCGCGGCCCGAAGGGCTGTGCTTTGGGTGGTGTTAGCGGCAGTATTTTATTTCTGTTCAACAATGAATTTCATTTTTTTTTCTAATGTTTTCTTTCTGAAATTAAGATTGTTAGGTTTTTCAAGTTCCGTAATATAATTATCGTAAACAATCCTTATTTCTTTTATAAATAATCTCCTTTGAATACTTATTCCATCCTCAATTTTTTTTTCATTAATCCACCTCAAAACTGGCTCATTCTCTCTAATATGAATTAATGATTTTCCTTTAGTTTGACCTTGATGTAGTAATCCACAACGGATTTTATTGTAAAAAACATCAGCTTTTTGTTCTGTGTCAAAAAAAGACTTTAAATTTTCAGATCGCTGGAAGAATCTATAAAAGGTAACAGAGTCATTATTAATAGAATACCTTTCTTCCTTAAGAAATGTATTACCTTTACTTTTAGAAATCTTACGCCAGAACCGAGACAAGAATGTTCTTTTATTACATGGTGTATTCCCTTTACTTGTAGCAATATTGCCAGACCAGAATTGTTCAATTGTTTCAATTAGTAAACACGTTAATGACATTATTGCAAATCCTGAATAAAGTCCAACAGACCGATCCTTATTTTCGTCTAAAGTTTGAATTTGTTTGAAGTAGCGTCCTTCAATTCTATCTTTAAATATCTCAATAGCTCTATTCCAATCATCTTTTTTATCCTTAGACAAATCTAAATCAGTCCAGTCCTGTTGGTAAAAGTTGGGGCTAATTTTAATTCCTTTATTTTCTGATACTGCCATTGTACGCTTCTTTAATATTGCCGCTAACGGGTGGCTAGGCAGCGGGCCTTCATTGCGAAGCATGAAGGGCTGTTGCTTAGGTTGTGTTAGGTAAAGTCATTTTTTTCATCGGTATAAGTAATGCTTTTCGGGTGTAGCGGATTCTTTTTGGCCGCCCGGCAATAATTATTTTGAACCCACCATCAACCGATGTCCTGATGGCGGTCATTGTTCATATTTCAAGTTAAAAAGTCAACATACAGCATCGAACGAAGTTCGAAGAGTTTCTTGCAATGAAGTTTGGTGCTGTCCGTAATTTGCACCTTTTCTTGAACATATCGTTCTTATGATTTTACCTAACGGGTAGCCAGGCCGCGCCTGCCGAAGGCGGGTGTGGTTTGGGTGGTGTTATGCCTCGTTTTTTTTAATCAATAATTCTATCGAAATCTTTATATATAAACTTGATATCAGTAGTCTCTTGTTGAATATCGAACCTAAGATTTTTAAATTCCGCTCCTCTAAAAGTTACACCTTTCTTTTTTCGTAACAATTCAAGTTTACTCCATTGTTCGACATTCAGCACAATGACTGCACACAATCCATCTCCTTGAATGTCAAATAAAAGAGTTTCTTCTCCATTAGAATCAACATATTCTTTAAACCAATATGTTAGTTTTGATTTATCAACAGTTTTGAGCTGCTTTATAAGTTCTTCTTTATATTCCTTTGAACTGGGGGAGAATTTGTCAAATATTGGATTAGTGTTTTTGCAAACAGGTCTATCGCAGGAGCAAATAAATGTTACCAGTATAAAAAAAGCAAACAAATGATTGAGTCTATATCTCATATTTTAATGGTTTAAATTAGTTATAAACACCTTATTTCGATTTCTATGTAATTAATTTAATTCGGTACCTTTGAACAAATACAACCTTGATAAACAACTATCAAACACTACCGGAAATGGCATTTTAGTTTTCTAAGTATTGTTTATTGATGAATATGAATGATGCGATCTTAAAATGAGACATAACGGGTGGCTAGGCAGCGGGCCTTCATTGCGAAGCATGAAGGGCTGTTGCTTAGGTTGTGTTAGGTAAAGTCATTTTTTTCATCGGCATAAGTAATGCTTTTCGGGTGTTGCGAATTCTTTTTGGCCGCCCGGCAATAATTATTTTAAACCCACTATCAACCGATGTCCTGATGGCGGTCATTGTTCATATTTCAAGTTAAAAAATCAACATACAGCATCGAACGAAGTTCGAAGAGTTTCTTGCAATGAAGTTTGGTGCAGTTCGTCATTTGCACCTTTACTTGAATATATCGTTCTTATGATTTTACCTAACGGGTGGCCAGGCCGCGCCCACGAAGTGGGTGTGGTTTGGGCAATGTTATGGGCAGGCATTTTATTCTGTAGATGAATAATCAGGTACTTTAGTTGTTTGAATAATATCCTTTTTAATCAACTTTCCATTTTTGAATGTCAAACAATAAAACCTTGGTTGTAACACACCTAAAATTTCATTTTTCTTTGCTAATCGTATATACTCTTCCTTATTCTTTTTATAATTGTTGGCATATTCATCAGGAAAATGTATTTTCATAAATTGTTCTATTGCACTCTGTTTAAGTGTAAATAAATTGTTCCGCTTATTATTCAAAACTAATCCAGATTTCATTGTAAAATAGGTATCATGACTATCAACTTTGCATTTAAAATGGTAAGGAAACCAATAAAGCACTTCAGCACTAACCAAACCCTCTAATACATATTTTGAAATACTGTCATTTATATCCATACAAGTTACATGTACAACAAATTGATCATTCTTACTGATTGAATCACAAAAGTTATAATAGTTGACAATCTCCCTCTCAAGATCTTTGTTGTTCAGATCCAGATATTCGTCATTCTGTCTACCGACAAAATTGCATGAGACCAAAAATAATAATGCAAAACTAAGAATAGTACTTCTTATCATTTTCTTAAAAATTATTGGAACTTCAATATACCGTTTTTATGCTTGCCCATAACGGGTGGCCAGGCCGCGCCCACGAAGTGGGTGTGGTTTGGGTATTGTTATGGCCAGTGGTTTTTTCTAAACTTTAGGGAAATATAATATTAATTGTTCTTTGTAAAGTTGTCCTATCTACTTTTGTATTCTAAACTTTATTGGAAGTGTGTAATAAACTGCAGCGTTTCGTCCGTTTTGTTGACCGGGAATAAAGTCTGGCATCAAAGATACAATGCGAAGAGCCTCTTTGTCATAGGATGATTCAAGGCTACGAATAATCCTAGCATCTTTTATCTTCCCTGTTTTAGTCACGACAAACCGGATAAGTATAATACCTTCTGCATCAATTTCCTGATGAATATTTGAGTAATTTATGTTGTTACAAATAAATGCAGCTAGAGAGTCTATACCACCTGGAAACTTCGGCATAGTATCTAATACCTCTATCGGCCAATCATCTGACAATTTCATGCTGTCTCGAATTGATTGAGGCAGCATATCGTAGTTGACATCTTCATTTCTCAAAGTGTCAAAATTTGTTTTGCTATCAGAAATTGAATTTCTGAACTTAACTTGTTGACTAAGACATATCTCATTTGAACAAAAAAACAGTACTGAGATTAATAAAATCGATTTTATCATATCTGAAGATGGTTTAAAATCTTATGTCTTGTTGATAACAATTGCAGGATATTGAATGAGCGCTTTTACCATTGGCCATAACGGGTGGCCAGGCCGCGCCCACGAAGTGGGTGTGGTTTGGGTATTGTTAGCTGCAGGGTTTATTTTTTTTATTTAACTGAAAGTTAATTGGAAGGTTAAAGTCTTTAGCATACCGAAATTTTGGTTTCCATCCATCATTCCACTTCCAACATGGCATAATTGAAATTACTCTAATTACTTCATTATCAAACTCAGGTGATAAACTTTTAATGATTCGAATATTTGTAGTATTGCCAATACTATCTATGTCAAACTTTGCAATGACTCTCCCTTCAATTTTGGCTTTTGATGCGATTATAGGATAATTAACATTCTTCTGCAAGAATTTAAGAAGTTCATCTTCACCTCCTGGAAAGACTACATTTCCAATTGCATTATCGAAGGGGTTGTAAATGTATTCTCGTTCCGGGGGAGGTGATTGGTTATTGATAAGATCCTGTATATCTGGCGTTAGTTTTTGAATTGAATCAATTGTATATACCAGACTATCTAAAGTGATTGTCTGGGCATTACAAATCAAATTGATTGTCGAAATCATTGCGACTAGAATAATCTTTAATTTAAAATGGTTCATTCTATTTGATTTTTTTTTATACCAGAATCAATAAAGATACCGCTTCTAACCTTGCAGCTAACGGAGGGCTAGGACGCGGCCGCCTGTGGCGGCTGTGGCTTAGGCAGTGTTGTGCGCCGTTATTGTTGTTTTTTAAAATATATCAATCTCTATCTTTCAAATATCGCACAGATAAACCTGTCTTTTTCACATCATTACCCACTGTGAAATCATCTGAAGAAATACTAATCCAAGTATAGTAAGCGAAATTGCTATCGAAATCTGTTGAACTCCACCAATTACCTACTTCACCTACAGAATAAAACTCTCCAATGCAATTATTACTTATCATATTCCTATAACGACGGCCAGTAGGAAACGCATTAAAACCAAGCTTATTATCTGAACTTTTATTCCAGCCTGATTTTGACTTTAAAGCTGAGCCTTCTATTGCATTATAGCCATTATTATACAAATATATCTTCAATTCATCCCATTCATTTTTTGTTGGTAAATGCCAACCTTTTGGACATGCCTTTTTTGCTGCTTCAAATGTGTAATATGCGCCATACTGATTATTTGGATCATTATCATAAAAGCAATAAGCTTCTGCACTTTGACCAAGTGATTGCCAATCATTACACTCTGTAATCTCAGCGATTTTGCTTCCATCAGCATAATGAGTCACTCTTAAATTCTCAGCCATCCAAGTCTGGTTACCGATTGTAACAGTTTGATAAACATTACCATCAACATCAATTAAGGTGGACTTGTCTTCGCTCCGATCACACGCAATAAATAATATTGAAATAAGTAAAATTTGAATTTTCTTTGAAATCATCTCTTAAAATTTTGCAGGATTTATAATGACGGGTTTTATAATGGCGCACAACGGGGGGCTAGGCGAAGACCCCGGAGGGGTTTAGCTTAGCCAGTGTTAGGCGGCGTTTTTTTTAAATAAAGAACAATTCAATTACTTATTCATCATCAATTATATAATCATAACAGTCCTCATTATCCTGACATATAAAAAGAGGAATTTTCTCATTTAAATCTGTTTTGATGTAATAATTACTTCCATCGGTATTGAAATTCTTAAAGGAAAGAATTCCATATTCCACACTGTCGGGCTTGTCAATGTCCCGATAGAAATACCTTTTACCATCTGAATCTATAAGATATAACATCATCAGTCCATGTCTGACGTTTACAGCTGGATATGATTCTTTAATGTAAAAAATGGTTGTTCCATTCCTTGTATTACCATAATATGTTATCTCAGTGATTATTGTATCTTGTTTATCATCAATGTTCTTATAACGAAAAACTGTATCAGTTTTACCTAATTTAATTACATCAACTAAATGCTTTTTGTATTCTACCTGGGAATATGTCTGAATAGAAGCACATAGAATTATAATGCAGGATACGATTAATCGTTTGAATTTTTCTAGAGTAGACATATACTGTTGAATAGTGTTTCTTAAAATGCTGCCTAACGGGTAGCTAGGGCGCGGGCGGAACGAAGGCGTATTTCGCCTGAGTGGCAGCCTGTGGCTTAGCTGGTGTTAGCGGCTGTAATTTTTTATCTTATTTCTTAATTCGACTGTTTTGTGGTGTCTTTCAAATAGACAATTAATTAACAGATTAAATATGTCTTTCGCTAATTTTCTTAAAATGTTCGTCGTATGTTCCAATATAATTATTTTTTACAAAGTTTATATAATTACCTGCAACACTCTTGAAATCGCCAACTCTAGAAATATTGGTCTCATCAATTTTGTCAGAATCCTCATCATAAGTCGCAAAATAGTTATTCTTGAAAAAAACTATAAATTCTGCTCCGAAGCCGCACAGTTCACCAACTCGGTTGAAGGGTATTTCTTTGATTTTTTTACCCTTACCATCAAAAATCTGATAATAATTGTTCTTTAACTGAACGTCTGATATTGCCATAGTATTAATGAATAAATAATTATGCCTACTCTTTATAGTTTTCGGCTGTTCTAATTTGCAATAAAAATGAATATACGGTTTCTTATCTTGGCCCTAACGGGTTAGCCAGTGGTGTTAGTGGCAGTATTTTTTGATTTTTCTTTTTCTTTTTTAAGACCAAAATCGAGCGATTTGAGTTAACGGACATTTGAAAAAATATCAACGGTTTTATGAGTTAACTTTTTAACCAATCAGCATATAGTTGTCTGCCAATCTCCTGTCTATCTGAATTGGATATTCTGGATGATGGATGTGACATACCATAAACATTATATCCATTTAGAACGCATTTATAAAGTCTGTTTTTAAACAGTTCTTCTTCATGCTCTTGTCCTATGAATGGCCTAAAACATGAATTGATTCCAAGACAAATAATTTTTGTAGGTTTAATAATTTCAAAAATTAACAAAGTAGACAATCTTATGCAATTTTCATAAACTTCCTTCCAATTCTTCTTTGAAAACGACTTAAATTCTGAGAAATCAACAGAATTAAAATACAAAATATTCATGTACATCATCTTGTCAAATCTTGAGTGGAAATCCTCATTAACCTCAATAGTTTTTTTTAGATTCTTTAAAATATTCCATTTTACATCTTCAAACTTCCCCCCAATGTACCAAGGGTTTTGATGGATGAAAACTTCTGGAGTCATTCTTCCAAGTTGATTCAAACCCCACCCATCTTTTTCATTATTGAAAATACTTGCATATGGATAATCCCCTTTTGGATTTAGCCCAAGAACTAATACATCAGGTTTTTCATTTGGTTCAGATTGAAATGCGTAAAAACTTCTATCGATTTTTGTCATTGCAACATCATGGCAATAATCTACAGTGAATGAGCCCCACAGTAACATCTTCGTATTAAAATCATTACAGGCTCTAAGATCTGCTCTAAGAACTTCAAGTCTTTCAGTAAAAGTCTTTTCCATTGGTTTAAGTGTTTAAGGTTAGATTGTAATTTTTTTTATCTTTAAATTCGGAACTAGTAATTTTTGTTTGTGCCACTATATGTTTATATCAACATTAACCACAACTTCATACTCTTTTAGCTGGGTTAAATCCTGAAGTGACAACACGCAGTCATCCACAAATAAAGTATGGGTAAGAAAGCAAATGTAATCATTTCCTGTTGGTAGGCCTTTCTTACGGAACATTTCGTAATCCCAGTTTACATCAAGAAGCAGACTATCATTACGATTAGACATTGCATGACCTTCATTTGCAGAAACACGCCAATATGTTTTACTCTCAAGTGTCAATTTATCAATCAGAGGAGTTGTATTACAGATAAGTTCTACGTCTCCACTAATTAGATATTCGGAATAATCCACCTTACCTGAGTCAATTAATTTATCAAGATCTTGCTTAATACGTTGGATTTTGTCATAAGCCAAATGCATTTTTTTAAGAAGCTCACCATTTAAAGCATGGAATAATTTGAGTGTATCATCTGAAAAAACAAAATCCTTATTCAGCTTATACTTCCTTTCTCTCATTATTTCTCTGCGTTCTTCATCAGAGTGAGTAGTCTTAATAATTTGCTCCAGAGTTAATATATCCATATCCTTATATCGAGTATTTATTTTTATCAAAAAGTCGAATCGTTTTATCTAAAACCTTTGATTTATCTTTTATTTTACGATAACACTTACCACATTGGATGGATTTGGTCCTAATGATGGGAAATAGTAACGACCAGTTACAATATCAGGGTAGTACATATAAATTCCTGGTATCGCATAGGTTCTCAGATAAATAGTTTGGCCTTTTACTAAATCTGTACTACCAAAAGATGTGGTAACAGATGACGAAGATGTATTAATATAAAGAATTTTAAAGCTTTCATAATTTGATGGTTGTGAAGAGACAAGAGCATTTGAACTAATAAAAGTAACAAAAGATGCATAGGGAGTCGGCACTGTACCAGATATGGTACCATTCAAATTAATTACCCCAACTGATGATGTAGCAGTTAGCCCACTTATATTAAAATTAGCAATCTTTGTAAGGACAGGATATCCCATATAAGCCGTTCCTCCACTATAAGCCGTTCCACCACCTACAAATTGAAAACTAATTATTTTATATGTACCATATCCCGCTTTACTAAAAACTAAATTGTATATGCCAGTAGTAATTCCTGACAAAACAAACCTCCCATTAACATCAGTTATTGCAGATTTTGTTGTTCCTTCAACTGTTATACTTACCCCCGCTTGGATTAAGCTTTTATTTCCATCCACCTCATAAAGGCCGACAAAACCAACAATATCACCAGTTAATGTTTGACTGTTTGTTCCATCCTTACCATCCTTACCATCCTTCCCATCAATGCCATCAATGCCATCAATGCCATTTATATTACATGAAGTAAGAAATGAAGCCAGCGCTAAAAGCAAAATAGATTTTTTATTAAATTTCATTTTATTCGTTTTTTATCAATTAGAAAAAAATTCTTGTATTTCTTAAAGCTAATCACACTACAAAAATTTGGATTGGAGTTTCTTCTCTTGTCAATAACATTGCAGTAAAGCTTAATGGACGCGCTCAATTATAGCCGCTAACACTCCAGCAACCGCATTGCGGTTACATCCGTATTATAAAACCCGCAAATCCCCCTTGCATTGGTTTTAAAATTCGCTTGAGTGTAGTTGATATTTTTCATCGAATATTGATTATTGGGGGTGTCAATGCTGGTCAGTTACAGCCTGTTAACCAATCAGTTAACACTTAATAAATTTAAATTACTTTACAAAAGTAGAAAAAGGTTGCCCAAAGTAAGTGAGAGGCCAATTCTAATGTCAGAAACTTTGAAAGTTGCTACTTCGAAAATATCAATAACTAGAACAAAAGGTACTAAATATTCTGAAAAGTATCGACTCTCTTAAATTATTATCTTTTTTCACAAACCTGCTTTACCGATTTTTCAACATTTACTGACACCAATTATGTATTTATGAATATTTAGAAAAACCTTGATGGCGTTTGTTATAATGATGATAGATAGGTGATTTAACAGTGGCTTGAAAAGATAATTATTTAGTTTTTTATGTAAAAGTAAAGTGTTTTTATAAGTATTATATAGACAGCTAATGTACATATTTTTTTGTTTTATATATGAAATTTTATTAAATATTTAATTTGTCTATGGGGCTTTTTATTTGTTCGAAGCCTTTGGTGGTGACGTGG
>Ga0209430_1000521_pt1 | contig 38666 bp, 43 predicted proteins | sample BarGraIncub1133A_FD_184504 | JGI IMG/M metagenome (GOLD analysis project Ga0209430, IMG submission 184504) | Arctic peat soil microbial communities from Barrow, Alaska - Barrow Graham LP Incubations 11-33A (SPAdes) (version 2) | ecosystem: Environmental > Terrestrial > Soil > Wetlands > Peat... | reverse complement strand
TTTTGATCTCAACTTCATTTGGTATCTCGTTAAGAGAAAGCACGGAAACGCTAGGGAATACCATTTCAATTAGCCGCCTAAATGCCGGTCTTATTTTTGGAGAAACTAAAATGACTGGTTGGTTATTGTGAAAATAAATTGTGTTAATATTGCTCTTAATGGAATTTAATATTTTCCCTGTAGTTTCTGGATCTACTGCTGGAAAAGAACCTTGTATAGATTTTTGAATGTTACTTGAAATAACATTTTCAACTTCAGGTGCAAGAGTTATTATAGTCATGCTCCCATTCTCATCAGTTAGCCCATTACAAATACTTCTTCCAAGTGAAAAACGTACATATTCTGTTAATACTTCTATATCTTTAGTTATTCTAGAATTATCTGCTAATGACTCAAGTATTGTCACCATATCCTTTATAGCAACTTTCTCTTTAAGTAGGCTCTGAAGAACCTTTTGCACTTCACCAATTGTCATAAGATCTGGTATTAATTCCTCAACTACGGTACTGTATTTTTCTTTTACAGAATCTATTAATAGTTTTGTTTCCTGTCTACCTAATAACTCAAATGCATGATTTTTAATAGTTTCTGTTAAATGGGTTACCATTACAGTTGTTGGGTCTACCACTGTTAATCCTTTGATTTCAGCATCTTCTCTTTGATCATTATTAATCCATACTGCAGGTAATCCAAATGTTGGTTCAATAGTATTAATACCTTGAATGGTAATATCTTCCGAGCCTGGGTCAATGCAGAGCAGCATACTTGGCATTAATTCTCCTTTAATTACTACAGTACCTCGAATTTTAACAACATATTCATTTGTTTTAAGTTGCAAATTGTCTTTAATTCTAATTGGCTGAACAACAATTCCCATCTCTAAAGCACATTGCCTCCTTACAGATGCAATTCTTTGTAATAAATCTCCCCCTGTAGCTTCATCTGCTAGTGGGATTAGTCCATATCCTATTTCTATTTCCATGGGTTCTACAGAAATTAAATTCATTACATTTTCAGGTTCTCTATTTTCTGTATCATGGGATTCTTGTTCTTCATTTTCTATTTTTATAATCCGCTGATCTTTTTCGTCTTTATTGAGGAAATAAGCACTTGTAGCCAAACCAGCAGCTAACAAAATGAAGACAATGTAAGGCATACCTGGTATTGCAGCCAAAATCAATGCCACAACTGCAGCCAGCGCAATAACCTTTGGAAATGCAGTAAGTTGCGAAGTTATTTGACTTCCTAAATTCATATTGCTACCGGACCTTGTAACCAAAATACCGGAAGCAGTTGAAATTAGAAGAGCCGGGATTTGGCTTACAAGGCCATCTCCTACTGTAAGGCGTACATAAGTAGTTGCCGCTGTTCCAATCGGCATTTTAAGCATTACAACTCCAATAATTATCCCACCAAAAATATTAATTATGGTAATAATAATACCCGCTATTGCATCTCCCTTTACAAATTTAGAAGCTCCATCCATAGCTCCGTAAAAACTAGCTTCATCTTGTAGCTTTATTCTTCTCTCTCTTGCCTGTTCTTCAGTTATGACTCCTGCATTCAAATCAGCATCAATACTCATTTGTTTACCTGGCATAGCATCTAGCGTAAATCTAGCAGAAACTTCTGAAACACGACCAGCACCATTTGTAATAACTACAAACTGTATAATAATTATTATTAAGAAAATAATTATTCCAACGACATAATTACCGCCAACAACAAATTCACCAAAGGCCTCAATTATATTACCTGCGTAGGCCTGGGTTAATACAAGCCTTGTAGATGATATATTTAACCCTAACCTTAATAGTGTTGTAATTAGGAGAAGTGTCGGGAAAACTGAAAACTGCAAAACTTCCGTTGTAAACATTGTTAAGAGTAAAATTATAACTGCTAGTGTAATGTTAAGTGCAATTATTACGTCAAGAAGCGCTGGTGGTAATGGAATAATTATCATTAAAACTATCCCTATTACACCAAATGCAACTAAAACATCCAAATTGTTTTTAATGTTAAACTTCGCTTTTTCAGCCACAAATATCATCCTTTACGTTTTTTTCTTCATTTTGTATACCAATGCTAATATTTCTGCCACGACTTGGTACATATCAGTTGGAATTTCTGAGCCTACCTCTAATTCCTTATATATTAACCTTGCTAAAGGTTTATTTTCAATAATTGGGATACCACTCTCGCTTGCAACCTCTTTTATTTTTATAGCCACATTATCTGCGCCAATAGCTACAACTATAGGGGCACCTTCCCCTCCTTGCTCATACTTAATAGCAATAGCTATATGAGTAGGGTTGGTAATTATAACCGTTGCATCAGGCACATCTTGCATCATTCTACTTGATGCCATTTCTCTTTGTTTCTGCCTAATTTTTGATTTGATTTGCGGGTCTCCTTCTTGTTGCTTGTATTCTTCTTTAATTTCCTGCATACTCATTTTCAATTCTTTGTTATGTTTGTATTTCTGATATGCAAAATCTGTTATAGCTATTATGAGCATAACTAAACTAATTTTAAAAAATATATCTATTACTAAACCTCCGAATACTCCTAAAATTGCTTCTATTTTCAAGCTCCCATATCTCATTATACTTAAATAATTATTTTTAATAAAATTATAAGCTATAACTGATATAGTGGTAACTATAGCTAAATTTTTAAGCAAATCCACCACTGATCTCATAGAAAATATTTTCTTAAATCCACTTATAGGATCTAATTTTTTCAAATCAGCTTTGAGTGGTTCACTTGTAAATATAAACCCAGATTGCATTAAGCTTGCAACAATTCCCATTATCATAATTGGAACAACTATTGGTAAAATTACAATTCCAAATTTCATGAGTGATACAAGAAGCACAGTTTTAAAAGTATATTCAGTGAGCGTAAATGTTAAATAATTGTTTAAGAAAATAATTAGTACACTTTTTAAATTGTCTAAAGTATACGCGCCGAGCATTATCATCAGGAGTGTTACTGTTAGCAATGTAACTGTAGAAGATAGTTCCTTACTTTTTGCAACTTGTCCCTTTTTCTTTGATTCACTTTTCTTTTTTGGAGTAGCCTCTTCAGTTTTCTCACCACTATCCGCTGAGATAAAAATAAGCAAAGGAATCACCTTGTAAAAACCTTTAATTATATCTGGAATAGTATAAAAAGAGTTTACTATTAAATTTAAAGCAGCTGGCAACACTAAAGCAAAGCAACTGAGTCCTATTAGTATTTTTATTGGCATACCCAAAATCATAACATTTAACTGTGGTACTGTTCTTGATACTAGTCCTATACTTAAATCTGTTATAATAATTATTAAAATTATTGGTATTGCTATTTTTAATCCAAGCGTGAAAAACTCTATAAAAATTTTAACCATCATCATAGCCGTTTGCTGCGTAAGAATAAATTTTCCTATTTCAACCTCATTAAAAGAATCAATGATCGCTCTTATTAGCATATGATGACCATCTACAACAAAAAACATAACTAGACTTACTCTATAAAGTAGATTCCCAAGCAAAGTAACGTTCTCATTTGATACTGGGTCAAACATACTCATCATAGAAAATCCAATCTGGAAATCCATAAGTTGACCAGCCATTTGTGCTGAGAAAAAGCAAAATTTTGTTATGTAACCTAGTAGTAAACCTGTAATAACCTCAGATATAGAAAATATTATGAGCGATGAATTAGTAGTAATTAAATTCACATTTTCATAATTAACGCCTGGCATAATTAGAAATGTGAAAATAAGACAAAATCCAATTTTAACTGTGGCAGGAGCAGACTTAGGAAAGAAAACTGGAATACCTATAAAGAATGAAGCTACTCTTAAAAGCACCATGATAAAGCCTAAATAATAAGCAGTATTAGTCAATGTTGTTCCACCTAACCTCCCATATTAGCAATAAGCGCAAAAATTCTTGTTGTAAAATCAATCATTATGTGAAGCATCCAACTACCCATTAATAAACCAATTAGTCCTGCTGCTATTAATTTCGGCACAAAGGTTAATGTTTGCTCTTGAATTTGAGTAGTCGCTTGAAATATACTTATTAATAGCCCCACTAAAGTCGCTACAAGTAGAATAGGAGCAGAAACTAACATTGCAGTGGTAATAGCATCTTTTACTACAGTTAACACAATATTCTCAGTCATTTAATTTCACCTCAACTAAAACTCATAATTAATGATTTTACCAGCAAATTCCATCCATCAACCATAATGAATAATAATAATTTGAATGGAAGAGAAATCATAACTGGTGGTAGCATCATCATTCCCATAGCCATAAGAATACTACCCGTAACAATATCTATTATAATAAAAGGTATAAATAACAAAAATCCCATTTCAAAAGATCGCCTTAATTCACTTATTATAAAAGATGGAATCACCGCATATAAAGGTACATTATCGTAAGTAAGTTTAGGTTTTCCATTTGTTAGTACCACTTTACCTTTTGAATCTACCTGATTTTTAACTGTGTCTTGTAATTTTCCCACATCTAAAAAAAGTTTTAAGTCCTTCGATCTTGTTTGTCTTAACATAAAATCTCTCAGGGGCTTTGACCCCGTATCAATGGCAACTTGCTGAGTCATTTTATTATTAAGATATGGCGTTATGGCCTCAGTATTTATTTTTGTAAATGTTGGTGCCATAGTAAAAAAAGTAAGAAATAGTGCAAGTCCAATTATAACCTCTTTTGGTATTGCTTGTTGAATACCTATAGCACTCTTAAATAAGGATAATACTATTATAATTCTAACAAAACTAGTAGTCATTATGATAATTGAAGGCAATAGGGTAAGTACTGTAAGAAGCATCAAAAGCTTAATATTATCAACATATTCCTTGGGCGAGTTTGCATTATCAACTGAGATATTAATTTTAGGTATTGGTAGTGTTGTCGCATTTACTACTTTTATTGTAGCTATACCCATTATTAAAATAACCAAAGCAAGAATAAACAAGTTTTTATTTTTTCTTTTCATCTTTAACTTCCTTCTTCAGAATATGTTTTTTAAATAGTTCCTTCATGTCATCATATTGAGGCAGCTCTTTAGTATTCTCAATATGAAGAATCTCTTCATTTGGTAATTCAAATAAAATATTAATCTCCTTTGAACTAGATGATACCGCATATGCTTTATCACCAATTTTTACTACAACAATACTATTTTCTTTAGATAATGCAATTCTATCTAATACCTTCATGTACCTACCATCTTGCAATTTACGAAGTTTACTTCCACCATATCTTAATGATAAATACAATAAAAGTAATGTGAATGGTAGAAATATTATAATTTTAAAAATCAATATCCAAAATTGTCCATCGATCATCTTATCACCTACTTATTACAATGTTATTTATATATATGTGTAAAATTTGTCCCTTTGTTAAAACCGGATTTATTCTAGCTACTAAATCATTTTTTACTGTAACAATGCCGGTAGTTGTGAAGTCCGAATTTCTCTTTGACCTCAGATAGGTATTAATTATATCCCTAATAACTGGTTTTTCTGTTTCTAGTTCTGCAGCTAACTTTGCATTTTCCTCATACCCAACATAAACCGTTGTCTTAAGATAAAGCAACCCACCATCGTCTACAAGATTTACTAATACTTCATCTAAGTCATAAGTCGCCTCTGTAACTACTGCAGTTTTAGTTGCTTTAGAGGTCGTGTTTGCTGATTTGCTACCAAGAAAATACATAACCCCAAAGGCAACGCCGCCAACTATAATTAATACTAATAAAACTATTATAACTATTTTAGACCCACTCTTTTTTTTAGGTTTCTCACTCATTTTGTAATGTCCTCCTTTCCGTTTGCAACAATTAAAATATTCACTCTCCTGTTTTGATCTCTATTTTTATCATTGCTATTCGCTGCTATAGTTTACTGCTAGAATACCAACACTGGTCAAAATATCCTGTTTTTTCATGAAATGCCCCCTAAAACTCCCCAGCAAATATCCTCTTCTTATACTCAAATATCTTTTCAATTACTTCCTCTGTATCCTCAATCACAATGTACTTTTTTCCATTTAATAAAGTTATTAATGTTTCTGGCATCATTTCTATTTTTTCTATAACCTCTGCGTTTAGTATAAATTCTTTTTTATCAAAACCAGTAAGTCTTATCATGGGGCCTCCTATGATTTTCTCTTTACTTTAATCCAAAAGGAATTTGGTAAGTCTCAAATACTTGTGGTATTTGAGACTTACTACAAATTTCACTTAAATTTCTATATCTTATACTACCTCTTTAGACCTATTATATCCTGTAATATTTCATCTCCTGTAGTAATTGCTTTACCCGATGCCTGGAAAGCTCTTTGAGCAACGATCATATCTGTAAACTGTTCTGCTAAATCAACATTTGACATTTCAAGCATTCCTTGAAGCATGTCTCCATAACTTCCGCTATTATCGGTGGCGGCAGCAGTTCCAATTCCTGATCTTACAACTGGCTCTCCAGAGTTAGAAGTATTAGTAACCACATTTCCTCCTACTTTCTCAAGCCCTGCAGGATTCTTAAAAGAAACCATAGCGATTTGTCCAAGAACCGCTACTTTACCACTATCTAAAACAGCTTTTATTGTTCCGTCTTTTTCTATTGAAAATGTTGTAATTCTTGAAGTATGTGCAGGAACAGCTGCAACATTTATTGCTGCTGTTCCAACTTGAGGAACCGCCGCAGCATAGTTAGCATCACCAACTACGCCAACCTGAGGAATCGCCGCAGCATAGTTAGCAGTTGCAGGTATTATATAGGCCGCAACCGTTGGAACATAAATTGAGCCTGGAATAACGAGAGGAAGTAATTTTGGAGATGTTGTTACACTTTTGCCATCTGCATCAACATATGTCGAAACTGCTTTTCCATTTGTATCATAATCTAAACTTACATTTTTGCTGTCACTAACTGAATATCCTAATACCCTTAAGCCATCAGAATTCAGTAAATTACCCTCATTATCTAATGTTAAAGCTCCGTCTCTTGTGTAAGATAAATTTAATCCATTAGTACCACCAACTGTATTATCAGTATCTAAGTCAACCCCTTTAGCCGTCGCAGCTATACCTGCAGCTGTACCTTCAACTGCAGTTCCTTTAGGTGTTAAGCCTTTACCGAGCATTAAGTAACCTTCACCATCCATAGCAACATCCAGATTTCTAGAAGTTGGTTGCATCATACCTTGACCTACTAAAGTATCTATTCCTGCAACTTGTACTCCAAGTCCTACTTGTTTTGAGTTAACTCCACCTTGACTAGTTCCAGGAGCTAAAGCCTGAGACATACTTTGACTTACCATATCTTGAAATCTAACTCTTGAACTTTTAAATGCTGTAGTCCCAACATTTGCTATATTATTTGCAATAACATCCAATTTAACCTGATTAACTTTCATCCCACTTATTCCTGAGTATAATGATCTTAACATAATATTACCCCCATTTTGTTTTTATATTTTAATGTGCCTATATTCCAATAGATTTACATGTAATTATATTATTTATATACACTTTGCTTCTGTCCTTCCACAAAGTTAAGCTTCCTAAAAGGTCCGGCTTATATCATAACTACACTATCGATATTGGTTATTATTTTTCCCTGATTTTCATTTTTGTCTAATGCAGTGATTACAGTCCTGTTTTCAATACTGGTAATTAATGCCATATTTTTGTATAATATTAAGGATTGTTTTGCACCTTTACTGTCTGCCATATTTATTCCCTCGTTAACCTTCTTCATATCCTCATCACTAAAATCAATATTTTTACTATTAAGTCTCTGTGCTGCATGAGAAGATATGGTGAAACATTCTTCTTTTTTTATCCGTTCACCTAAAATCTTATTAAAACTACTTTTATCCTTATTAAAAGTTTCTTCATTTTTAACCTTATCCCTTTTATTTTGCAAACCTACATTTGAATACTCAGTAAAGTCGCTAGTTGAATATAGTTTACCATTTACCACTCTATAAGACATATTTAACATCACCTTGCCATCTTAATTAATTTTTTAACTTACTTTGGAGATGTCGTCATAACTTATATTCTTAGTGACTTCTACACCATTTTCCTTATAAGTTATAGTTAAATTAACCCCAGTAGAGTCTTTTGATACACTCTTAACAGTTCCTGAATACACTTTGCCATCAGTTAAAGCTACGGTCTCAACTTGTTTACTCATCAAACCTGTAGCCGCCGCGAAAGCAGTATTAATACTTGAATAATCTAATTGAGTATTAGGTACATCTATAACATCGGTTAAAGTATCAGCGGGAAAATCCTTTGTACTCCCATCTGCCAATTTCACTGCCATATAAGTTACACCTGAATCTTTATACACTGCCTGAACAGTACCTCCGTATTGTACTCCTTTATCATCGTAACTACTAAAAGCTACTAGCTTACCTACTAAAGATGATGAGCTTGCGAAAGCCATAGTGCTATTCAAATTGCTCATTTGTTCCATTGACGCAAATTGTGCCATTTGAGCTACAAATTCTGTACCATCCTTAGCATTAGTTGGATCCTGGTTTGAAAGTTCCGAAGAAAGTATTTTCAAAAAAGAATTTTGGTCCATTTCTTCACCTTTTTTTACAATTGCGGTTCCTCTGCTTGTTGCCCTGGCTGAACTCGCCTGCTGTGCATTTGAAGTTGTAGTCACTTCAGTTGCCATTTTTATTCACCCCTTAAACACTTATTTGTCTTATTACATGTTTAAACAAATTTATTTACTTGATTTTCTTCTATACCATAGTTATTAATCACAGGAATTTCTTCCTCTAAATCCATATTAATTTTTGTGTTACTATTTTGATTTCCATTGTTATTTTTTCCATTAGAGTCCTTATTAAAAAATGTGGAATCCTCATAAATATTTATATCTAAGCTTTGAATTTTAATATCCATATTTTTTAACTTATCAGTAATATCCTGAAAATTAGTATTCAACAAATTATATGTTTCCTTATTTTGAGCTGATATATTAGCCTTTATGATTCCACTTTCCATAGTAAGCTTAATTGTTATTTCTCCAAGTTCCTTAGGATTCATTTTCACCACAAGGTCCTTAATATTGTTAATTTCCATGAATTTTATGGATTTAATTACATCAGCTTCTAGATTGTTTTTATTAATTACTAAGTTAGGAGTTTGTACTTTAGCTGTGTCTATAGTTTTTACAGTTTCAAATTGATTCATAAAATTAACTGCTTTTGATATTTTCACATCATCTTTATCTTGGCTTAGCAAATTATTTAGAAATTTTTCTTCAAATGAACTATTTCCAGAAGATTTGTTGCCTGCTCCAGCATCATTCGAACTTGACATTTGAGTTTTTGGAAGAGTTTCAGAGGTCGTTGTTGTGTTTTGGGACTTAACAAACTTTAGTAAGTTATCTTTTATGGACTGCTCCACACTGTTTTCTGTAAAAGTTTGAAGACCTTGGCTTTTTAATAAATTAAAATCTCCTTTTACCTCTTCAACCTGGGTAGTTAGTTTTTGTATTACATCAAGTATATTAGGTAAAGTACCACTATTTACTTTTGATTTTTCAAATAGTGCCATTATTTCAGTGAAATTGTTTTTTAACAGATCTTTTGTCTCAGATGTTAATTTCTTAGCACACATCAATTCTTCTAAGTTAATAGAATTAACTCCGGTTTCTGAAGTTTTAGTGTTTGTAGTTTTAGTGCTTGTAGTTCCATTAATAGTTTGAAACATAGAACCTAACATTTGTAGTAACTGTTGTATTTGATCCATTTGATCTGAATCTTCATTTGTCCCTACCAATTTCCCTGAAGATTTTTCAGTATTTTGTTTAAGTAAATCCATTGATTTCTCTATAAAATTTATTATCTTTGTGCTTAAATCGCTACTTGCTACTGTAAGCAATTCTTTTGATTGCTCTTCAGTGCTTTGATCTTTTACAGTGTCTTTTACAGTGTCTTTTACAGTGTCTTTTACAGTATCCCCTTTCACTGTATTTTTGGAAACATCATCACTCTGATTTTCGTTATTTACTATATCCGAGTTTTCAGTGTTTGTTTTATCAGAATTTTGTTCTTTATTAACACTTTCATTTGAAGATTTTTTATAGCTCGACTCATGGCTGTCTAAAACCTTTTTAAATTTTTCTTCACTATCTGATTGTTTCGGTAAATCATTCTTTTTAGAAATAACAGAATTAGTTACATTATTTTGTACATTCACTTTTTCTCACCTCCTTTACCTATACTAACTTATAGTTAGTCATTCCTAATGATGATTTCTAATAAAAGCAAAAAGCGCAAACTCGTCATTACTCTTTTGCTCTATTAAATTCTGTTCTTTTAAAAATGCACATTTCTGCTTTTCTTTTAAAATTTCAACAGTCTTTTTTTCAACTTGACATTTTTTCAATTCTTCTCTCTTTTGTTCTAATATTTTGCCTTTATCCTCAAATACTACAGTGTTTTTATCAATTGACAGATTTAGTGCATTTAAATAATTCTGCTGAATCTTCTGCTCAATTATTGATTTATAGGAATCTATATTTTTATGATTATTATACTTTACTTTTAAATTATCTAGCTCCATCTCCACCATATCTTTTTCCCTTTGTGCTTCTTTAAATTGAATCTTGCTTTTATCTTCATAATCTTTTCTAATATCAAGAAGTTTTTGTAGTCTAAACCTGTATACATCAGCCAATACAGTATCCCCCCTAAAAAATTAATTAAACATATTTTTCAGAACATTTAAACTAACTTCGAAATCAGTATTTTCATTTGTAGCTTGCTTTAAATAAGCCTCTATATTATCATTATACTTAATTGCATTGTCTATTTTGGGATTACTTCCCTTTACATAAGCACCTATATTAATTAAATCTTCTGAGTCTTTATATGTTGCCATCAAATCCCTTGCAAGTGATGCAGCTTGTTTATGCTCTACAGTAGTTATCTCAGGCATTAATCGACTAACACTACTTAGAACATCGATTGCTGGATAATGATTTTTAGCAGCAAGCGATCTAGATAAAACAATGTGTCCATCTAAAATTCCACGAACCGCATCTGCAATTGGTTCATTAAAATCATCACCGTCTACAAGCACAGTATAAAAGGCTGTAATTGATCCCTTATCTGACATTCCGCTTCTTTCCATTAATTTAGGTAACATTGCGAATACCGATGGAGTATATCCTTTACTAGCCGGAGGTTCACCAATGGCTAGTCCTATTTCCCTTTGTGCCATGGCGAATCTTGTTACGGAATCCATCATTAAAATTACTTTTTTTCCCTGATCTCTAAAGTATTCTGCTATAGCTGTCGCCGTAAATGCACCTTTTAATCTAACAAGTGCTGGTTTGTCAGAAGTTGCACATACAATAATTGATTTTTTTACTCCATCGATACCTAAATCCTTCTCAAGAAAGTCCCGAACCTCACGTCCTCTTTCTCCAATAAGGGCAATAACATTTACATCTGCTTTCGCTCCCCTTGCAAGCATCCCAAGAGTAGTACTTTTCCCCACTCCACTACCTGCAAATATACCAACTCTTTGGCCTTCGCCACAAGTTAAAAACCCATCAATTGCTCTAATACCAGTTGGTAAAATTTCAGTTATTCTACGTCTCTTTAAAGGATCTGGTGGACATGCATTGAGTGAATAAGTTGTGTAACTTGTAATTTCTCCACCATTTAATGGATTACCCAAACCATCAAGGACCTTTCCAAACAAATCATCAGAGCATTTAACATTCAATGGACTTCCAGTTGGTACCACTCTACATCCTGGTGAAATACCCACAAGTTCACCCAAGGGCATTAGTATTACATCCATGTCCCTAAACCCAACGACCTCACAAGGAATCTCATCATTTAACTTATTATAAATATTACACACTTCTCCAACAAAGGCTGTTATTCCTTGTACTTCAATAGTAAGTCCTATAACATTTTTTACCACACCTTCAGAATAAGTGTAATTAATATCAGGAATTTTATTCATTAAGTATTCAAAATTTAGAGCTATCATAATTTTTTAGACCTTTCTATTTATATTTGCTCTTCCTTAAAAACTTCTATTATTTTCTCAATTCCATAAGATATACTTAAAATACTTTTGCCTGTTTCTTTTTCAATAACCGCAGTTCCATCTTCTAAAAAGTTATCTTCTATTACAAATATATCACCTTGAAACGCAAACTTACTTTTCCAATCTTCAATTTGACTCTTTATCATATTAAAATGTGTATTATTGCTTTTTATAATGTATAACTTTACATTTCTTTCTCTTTTCAAAGTATTAAAAATCATTTCATTTAAGGCATCTGCCTGCTTTACTTCTTTTTTTAATATATTCTCAGCTATACTTATAATTAGATCTTTTATATGCTTCTCTTTCTCTATTAAATACTCATTATATTCTGATTTTGCAGCTATTAATATGGAATCAGCCTTAGCACGTACAATTTCCGCCTCATCCATTGCGCTGCTCATAGCTTCCTTATAAGCAGCGTTATAACCTTCCTTGCTTCCCTGCTCTTTGCCTTCTTCAAATGCTTGTATTTTCGTCTGTGCTGCATCAACATAGGCTTTTGAGAGGATTTTATCACTTTCTACTCTCGCATTCTCAAACAAATTGCTTGCTATGTTCTCATAATGTTCCATGTTAAAATCTTTATTGCCATAATCCTCATCCCTAGTTACAACCATAGGAACTTCATTAAACAGAGTGCTAATTTCCTTTTTCCCCTGCTCTATAACTCTTGAATTCTTAATAACATTAAAGGACAATTGTACTCTCACCACCCCTTGAAATTACAATTTCACCAGATTCATCTAATCGCCTCAAAATACCGACAATTTTTTGTTGTGATTTTTCAACATCTACAATTCTAACTGGTCCAAGGAATTCCATGTCTTCTTTTAAAGATGCTGCCGCTCTCTTAGATTGATTCTTGAATATGGCATTTTGCACTTCTTCAGAACATCCCTTTAATGCAAGTGATAAGTCCTTAACATCTACTTCTCTTAATAATCTTTGTATTGAAACATCATCCAATGTTACAATATCCTCAAATACAAACATAGAATTTTTAATTCTTTCAGCAAGTTCAACATCTTCTCGCTCTAGGCCCTCGGTGATGTTTTTTTCAGTGGTTCTATCCACTTGGTTTAAGATATCCACGAGAGATTCAATTCCACCAACTACGGTACTATCCGCTCTAATAACAGAAGATAATTTTCCACTTAGAACTTTTTCTATTTCTTTAATAACCATTGGAGATATATTACTCATAGTTGCAATTCTATAAGATACTTCACTTTGCATATCCAGTGGAAGTTCTGCCATTATCTGAGCGGCTTTATCTGACTGCACATAACATAAAATAAGTGCAATTGTTTGTGGATGTTCATTAATAATAACATTTAAAAGTTGTTTCGCTTCCACTTTTCTTAGAACGGAAAATGGTCTATACATTTGAGTTTCTTCCATAACCTTATCGAGTATTCCCTTTGCCCTTTGTGCACCAATTGCTTTTGAAAGCAAATTTTTTGCATACTCAATTCCACCTTCTAAAATGAAATCCTTTGCTTTGTTCATGTCCATAAATTCGTCTAGAATTGCTTGTTTTTGATCAGCTTTAACTGAAGTTATATTAGCAATTTCATAGATTATCTTTTGAATATCACGTTCTGGTAATCTCTTCAATATAGGAGCTGAAGCATCCGGACCTAAGGTTATAAATAATATAGCTGACTTCTGAATTCCTGTAAGTTTATCACCTTTAGCCATTTATTTATCACCTCTCATCCTCTGTCATCCAAGATTTAATTATATCTGCAACTTGTTCTGGCTTTTCTGCGGCATACTTCTTAACTTCATTTTCTATATGTTCTTTTTTAGTCTTAGTTTCAAATTCAATAGGTGGAAATTGTTCCGGCTTCTTTGGAACAATATTATCATCAATCATCATATCAATTCCTTCTGGAACTTCTTCTGTTTTCTTACTAGACCTACGAATTACAACAAAAACTATAATAAATAATATAATAGCTAGAGACCCAATTGCTATGCGAGTATACAGCGCTTTCGCAGCGGCTGCTTTATCAGCATTTGCTATATCAAGAAGTGCTTTCTGAGCAGCTTTTTTGGCATCACTATTAAAATACAACCCTTCTACACTTATAACATCGCCTCTTGCCCCTGAATATCCTGTAGCTTGAGCAACTAAGTTATTTACAGCGGTTTTAGTAGCTTGATCCAAATTACCATCTAGAACAACCGAAGTCGTAAGTTTTTTTATTGCCCCAGGAGCTTTCACTATAGCATCTTCTGTTTTTGAAATATCATAATTTTTTGTACTATCTTTACTTACAATGGTCCCATCTTTCGTTGTTGTAGGTGAAGTATTTTGCGTAGCTGAATCCACAGGACTAGTAGACAATCCAGTGCTAGTACCACCATTCCATGTCTCAGTATCATGCGAACTTACAACTATTCCTTTTGTACCATAAGTAATTGAGTTCCTTGTAAGTGCATCAAAATCAAGTTCTGAATTAACAGACACTCTCACTCCGGTTTTATATACAGGCTCAAGTACCTTCATAATCTTATCTTCTAAAGCCGTTTCTATTTGTGCCTTTAATGCTTGTTGCTCATCTGTTGAATCAGTTAGAGTTTGTTTTTCCTTGTCATATAAGCCCTCAGTTAAAAGTGTAAAGTCATCGGATACTATGCTCACATTTTCCTTTGGAAGATTCTGCACAGCTCCTGTTAACAATGCAACTATTGCCTTCACCTGCTCATTATTAAGTTTAGTACCAGCTTTAAGTTTTAATACAACGGATGCCGTAGCAGGGTCCGTATCTTTAACAAAAGCCGTACTCTCAGGCAAAACCAAATTAACCTTAGCTCCTTCTACTTCTGGAAAGGACTTAATAGCTCTCTCAATCTCACCAGATAATGCCCTTTGGTACATAATTTTAGTTTCTGTATCTGTAGGTGCCATTTTACTAGTATCGAAAAGTTCAAATCCCTTACTTCCCTCTGTAAGATTAACCTCTGACATAAGCTGCATTCTAAGGGTATCAATTTGTGCTTTAGGAACTAATATGTTGCTCCCACTTACCTTATAATCAACTTTGTCTGCCTTTAACTTTGCAAGCATTGCACCTGAATCCTCTGTTGTCAAATTCGAAAATAACACATCATATTTAGTTGAAGATGCTGCTACTATAAAAGATGTAATGGCTATTATGATTACAAACCCAAGTATACTATAAGCTATTTTTTTATTTTTACTTAAATTACCCCATCCTTGCGAGAGCTTATTTCTCAATTCAAGTAGCTTGTTCATATTCTAGCTCCCTTCCTATATCTGCATCCTATTAAATGCATCATAGGCATCTACAAGTTTGTTTCTAATTTGTACTGCCAAGTCCAAAGACAGTTTAGCTTCTGATGTTGATAACATAACCTTTTGTACGTCTGTTTCCTCACCAGATACAAACTTTTGAGTAAGATTATCCGCATCTATTTGCTTATTATTAACTTCATCTAATTTTTCTTTTAGTGTATCTAAGAAACTAGTACCTTGTGCATCACCGGTTGCAGAATTTGCTTTAACTTCACTTGGCATGGTTGCACTGTTTACACCAATATTACTGACATTATTAACACTCATAAAACACTCTCCTATTTACCTATTTCTAAAGCTTTAGAAAACATATTTTTTTCAGCAGTCATAGCACTTACATTTGCCTCATATGCTCTTGTAGATGCAATCATATCTGCCATTTCATTCATGATATTTACGTTAGGCATTGTAACATATCCATCTTTATCTGCATCTGGATGCGTTGGATCATATACGCGCCTTAAAGGTGAAGTATCATCTACAACACCAACAGCCTTAACACCTTTAAAACTCGTTTTGTATGTTCCAGTATTCTTATCTAATTCTTGTTGTAAATTTTCTTGAAATACGGCTATTTTTCGTATGTATGGTTGTCCATTTTCGCCCCTAGTAGTCGTTGCATTTGCCACATTAGAAGCTATTGTGTCCATTCTTAATCTTTCTGCAGTGAGTCCACTAGAACTTATTCTCATCCCCATAAATGCATCATTCATTATATACTATTTCCCTCCTCCTATAATATAACTCGTAAGTGATATTTTACTATTAACTTGCGTAACTAAAGCGTCATACATCAATGAATTTGCTGCTTGATTAGTCATTTCAAAATCTATATCCACGTTATTACCATCCTGCCTCGCGCTTGTACTCTCATCTCTATTAACAGTAATTTGCCCATTTTCACTATTAGCTTGCATATGTTTATCATTATCAGTTTTCATTGTATTTGCGCTCATGCTGTCATTTAAGGTCTCTTCAAAAGTAACATAAAGTTTTTTGTAATTTTTTGTATTAATATTTGCAATGTTATTTGCGCTAACTTTACTTCTCAGTGCGGAGGCATCCAAACCCTTTTTCAATAAGCTATAAGTATCAACACCTGAACTACCTATTATATTCACAATCATCATCTCCCTTAATGTATCAATTAGACATAAAATGATTTTTTTTCACTATAACTAATATATTCCACAGTACAATTATTATTATATACCATTTATTTATCTTAGTGAATATAAATTTAACATTATTTTTTTTAATATAATCAATTTCAGAATTTAAAGTGTCACATTCCATTGTTATAGTGACTATTCTAAGTGTTATGTTTGTTGCTAGTATATATTATAATGTTCATAGCTTATTTACATATCATAATTACATTATACATTGTTGTCTTAATTTGTCTATGTATTAATTATAAATATGCATGGTAATAAATAGAAAATTAACCCTCTATTATATTTTATGATTTTTATTAAATGGTATTTCAAAAAAACATAAAGAACTCAGTTTTCTGAGTTCTTTATCTACTTCTAACATTTTCTAATATTCTTAATGCATCTTGAGGTAATTTATTTGATTGAGCCATCATTACACTTTCAGCGGATTCTACTTTTTCCGAGATCTCCATTGAAGAAGCATAACTACCTTCAAACCTGTTCTCTAATGCCCCAAATTTACTTCTTGCACTTCTTATTAATTATCATAAAATCAAATCCGTTAACTTTTTTAAGTTATTTTCTCTCTTAATACTTAGTTTAAATAGTTAATAACTTTATACAAATTTATATTAAAGTTTTTTGCTTTTACAAAAGTAAATTTTACAACAAAATAAACACCAGCATGAATGAATGAACATCTATTAATTTATATAACACTAATATACAATCACATCAGGTGAAAACAAATTTAAACAACTTTCATAGGAAACACGGGCATCCACTTTTGAAATTCTACCACAAACAAGATTTCTATATAGCATATATAACTTCAAATGAAGTTCTGTATTATAATGCTTAACTTCTAACATTTTCTCATATATTTCATCTTCAACAGAAATTTTACTGCTATGCTCAAGAAGACTAGCAACAAAATTTTGTAATCCTTCAATTTTAATTTTCAAATGTGGCTCCGAACAAAAAATGATTATTTCGTTTAGTTCTTTAATAATTTTCTCTATTGTTTCTACTTGAATAGAAACTTGATTATCAGTACTCACATAACATCACCTCAATCGTTTATATTTATTATCTATTGTATATCTATATAAGATGTCTTACCTACTCATTTAAATTACTACTGTTGTAGATTATCTCCACAACATTATTTCGTAATCAATTTTCCTATAAGAAACAAAAGAATTTTTCTTTTTTTGGTTCCCTTTCATTCGGCATATTCCCTTACCTTTCAATGTGTTTCGGTAGGTGACTTTAAAATGTCTATATATTAATTGCAATGATGTATGGTAATAAATAGTAATTCCAATTTTCTATCACTGTAAATTAATGTCAAAGATAACAATAAAGAACTCAAAATATGAGTTCTTTATCTACTTCTAACATTTTCTAATATTCTTAATGCATCTTGTGGTAATTTGTTTGATTGAGCCATCATTGCATTTCCAGCTTCTATAAGTATACTATTCTTAGAATATTCCATCATTTCCTCAGCTAAATCCGCATCTCTTATTCCACTCTCAGCGGATTCTACCTTTTCCGATATTTCCATTGTAGAACTGTAATTACTTTCAAATCTGTTCTCTAAGGCTCCGAATTTACTCCTCGCACCAATAATACCATTAAGAGCACTATCTACAAGTTTTAGAGAATCATCTATTTTATTCACATTTACTTTGACACCTGTATTATCCTTAAGTAATAATCCGTTTGTAGTTAAATCGTATTTTGGTATATCAATCTTTTCTCCCACATTAACACCTGTAAGCATTTCTATATTAACATTTCCATTGTTATCACCACCAGATAAAAGTTTTACTCCATTAAATTCAGTATTATTTGCCATGTCATCAGCACCATCTAGCATTTGGTTTATTTCCTTTTGAATATCTTCTTTATCAGAATCAGTTATAGCGCCGCCTGCTTGTACTAGCAGTTCTCTGACCCTCTGAATGCTACTAGTTATCCCCTCAATACCACCTTCTGCACCTTGAAGCATACTAATGCCATCTTGAGTATTGCGCCCTGCCATTTGAAGCCCTCTAATCTGCATCCGAAATCTCTCACTTTGAGCAATTGCATTTGGATCATCTTTTGCACTATTTACTTTAACGCCCGAGGATATTCGCTGCAAGGAGGAACTCTGCCTCGTAAGATTCTTGCTATATTCCCTATATATGTTTAAAGATGCAATATTTTTATTAATTCTCATAAAATCAACTCCGTTAAAGTATTTTTAAATACCACCAATAAGCAAATTAAAATTATCATTCATTTTATACTTCGTTTAAATAGTTAATAACTTTATATATATTTAAAAACTTGTTTACTTTCTAAGGAACAAAAACATTAGGTAACGACACAATTGAGAAGCCTTTAATTGATATAGACAGGACAAGAGCAACGGACACCTTGACATCATTACTCTTGTTCTGTAATCAAAACAACTAAAAAGAAAATAGTCTCGAAAATAACCCTTTTTTCGTATTTTTCACAACATCTTCAATGACATTCTCTTCATCTTTTTTCAGAGTTTCTTTTATTAAATTCTTTTGGTCTGTAGCCAAATCTTTTACTTTAATATTTGTTTTTTGAGAAGTTATTACCTCACTGAAATATTTTAATGCTTCATCATATTTACACAAACGTCTACTTAATTCCCCTATTAAATACTTGATTGTGTTTTCATGCATACCATATATAGGGAATTGTTCATTTAAATAAGCTTTCTTAAATCCTATAAGAGCTTGTTCTATAAATTTTTCCTCGTTTTTTGTATCTCCAAGTTCTCTATATAACCATGCAAGCTTCAAACAATTCATAGCTTTTTTACTTGCTTTAGCATCAATTACTGTATAACTTAATAGTGATACTTTATATCTCTCTATTGCTATATCAATATCGTATATTTCAGGATATTTTCTTCCTTGCCATTTAGGAGTAATAGTTTTCTGTATTCTTTTAATTTCAAATTCCATTAACTTATTAAAATCAACTTTCATAGAAGCATAGCCACAAACATTACACATACATACATCATAAAAGTAAGGATTTATGCCATCATATTTTATATAAAAATCACTTTCCTTCTTCTTCATTCTGTAGCCACTTGTTTTTACTGTACGAGTTGTAAAATTGCTCGCACATACTGGACATACCATTCTTTTGTCATATAAGAGCATATTCTCTTTTATCTTTAATGTTTCTTCCTTTTTTGTATTTATATCATATTTTTCTTCTTCATCTTTTTTATATATTTCCATATTACTTAACTCTTCAAATCCTAAGTCTTCTAAGCCTGAAAAAACATTTGTATCTGTTTCCATACTTATCATATCTCCTTTCTAGCTCTATTACTTTTGTTTGTACCCTCCTATATATCTTGCGGCACCTCTCTCACTTTCCATTCTTGATTTGGCATTTATATAAAATCCAACGCCACAAATCCTAATGAAATATCTGCACATACTATCATTTTCATAACTTCGATATTCATGTGTACTCTCATTTTTTTAAATTATTGAACATGGTCTTCAACTATTTATTTTATAGTAATTTTCTTTTTATCATAATTAAATCATCTCATATTTATCTGAATTTTTCTATCTATTTTTGCTGTAACATGATACATAGCACCTGGATACCATTCTAACTTTTTTCTTCCCATTTATACATTCTCCTGCATTATCAAAGGAAACACTCCCATCAAAAACATATAAAATTAATCCATTATTCATTTATCGAATAATATTTTCATAACTTAACTTAATATGACTTATTATTTAAAAGAATGACCGATAACAACCATTACTTCATTTCCGCCATCTGAGTCGTGGTCATCTCTTATATCTCCGTAGTTATCATCAAGAATTGTTACTATTTCTACTACTGTGGCTGCTACCTCCAATGGTATATTTTGTATAGTTATTGCTTCCTTTTTATGAGTTATCTTTATCATTATTAGTCCTCCTTGAATTTTATTTATCTTATTCAAGGTAATAATATATCTTTGATATTTCATTAGTTACAGGCACAAAAAAATAGCCCAAGACAGATTTTCTCCATCTTAGGATTATTACATTTCACTGCATTATTTAGATTATGCAGTGAAGGATTTGAGGCTGATTTCCCGTTAGTCCTTATACAGCAATAGCTGTTGATACTGTGGTAGCTACAGTATATTTTTGCAGTGAATTTCCTCATAGTTTTGCAGTGAACTCCATTTTATCCCCTAGAAATCGGCACTACAGGCACTATTGACATACTATTTTTTGCATTGCCAATAGTTCTGATATTTTAGGTTTAGGACATTGTTACAATACATTTTTTCAGTTCACTACCTCACCCAATTCAATTTTAGAGGGCTTGTAGGGCGAAAACTAAAATGCCCTCTTTTCCCTACAAAATTAGAATAGCTCTATCTATTGACAACAAAATGAGCACCAATAGCTATTATCCTAGCCATTGGTGCTCATTCAACTATTTCTTCATCATCTGTTTTTCTACTTTCTCCATCTAGTGCTCCAACCTGTGTTGCTAGGTCGTTTAGCCTAGCATTTAGGACTTCAATCTCTACTGCACTCAAATTACCTTCTTTAGCCTGCTTCGCTAACTGTTTCATTTGCAATAGCTTTACTTCCATGATGCCCAGCATATTATGCCTATATTTTACCCAATTCAATTCTTCTTGTAACTTTTGTTTTATTTCTTCTTTTCCATCCATTCCTACGCTCTAACATCCAAGTTTTGTCCTACATTTGTGTCTACTGCAACATTTTTCATCATTTCTGTCATCTGTGTACCAGTTTCCTTGCCAGTATCCATAGCCATCTTCATTACTGCTATACCTACTGCTGACTGTGCCTTTGATTGACTCATTACCATTGATAGTGCTGCTATGTCCATGATTGTTCCTCCTACTTATGCTTATTTAGAAAAAAGAGCCAGAGTTTTCACCCTGACTCCTTAGTATTACTTTTATAAGTTTATCAATTATCTTAATAATTGAAGAACTTGTTGTGGCTGTTGGTTAGCTTGTGCAAGCATAGCCTGAGCAGCCTGAGCAAGAATGTTGTTCTTTGAGAATGTTGACATTTCTTTAGCCATATCAACGTCTCTGATTCTTGATTCAGCAGAAGTTAAGTTTTCTGATGAAGTTCCTAAGTTATTGATTGTGTGTTCTAATCTGTTCTGGTAAGCACCAAGTTTAGCTCTTTGAGTTGAAACTGCACTTATAGCATCATCAAGTACGCCGATTGCTGCAGTTGCTTTTGTATTTGTAGATATATCCAATGAGAACTCTGAATTAGTGTTAGAAGTTCCATCAGTTACATTTGCAGTTGAAACATAACTTGCAACAGCTCCGTTTTTAGCTGCTACTGTACTTTCTGAACCATCTCCACTTATTCCAAGAGCAGCAGACCTCATATCTGAAACACTTACAGTTAAGCTCTGTGCAGTATTTGCACCTATTTGCATTGTTGCAGCAAAATCAGCCTTTGTTGAACTAATAGTTTTTACATCTGGTGCTGTAGCAGTTGCATAAAGTGGATTTTGAGTTAATACAAGATTGCCACTTGTAGCATCTACTGAAGCTGTATATTTATCTTTAAGAGCTGCATTAGTATTTATTGCAGTTACTAAAGCATTTGTTTGACCAGCAACATCTGCAGTAGTTTGTATAGCTGTACCCTTTGCATAACCTACGTTAGCAACTTTATCTGAAACAGATATTTCAGTTCCATCTATAACAAATTTAGCTCCATTTACAGCTGGTGTTTTACCTAAATCCATATCATATTGTCCTGGAGTTCCTGTTGCTCTAACAGCTACATCAGTAGTTTTCAAATCAGTTCCTGTTGCAGTGTTCTCTGTTAATTTTATTGTACTTCCACTACCACCTGCAGTATATGCTGCTTTTAAAGTTGAATTTAAGCTTATAGCATCTCTTATACCTGCTGCTTGAGCATTAATATCTCCACCTGCTATATTAAATTCACCATTAGTTGCTACTGCACCACTTGCAACAGCTTTAAATATCTGTCCTTTAATTACAACATTATCACCTTCAGCAAAAGCTTTAGTAACATCCAAACTATAATCGCCTTTAACTTCTTGTGTTCCACCAACTAATGTGTTTGTTTTAGTTGTTATACTATTTCCTACAGTCTTTGTGTCCCAGTTTCCTTGAGCTCCAAAAGTGTACTTAGTATAATCAACACCATTTATTGTACCTAATTTATTAACTGCTGCTTGAATATTTGCTGCACTATTTTTACTTGCACTAGCATCAGCTAAATTAATTGTAAGATTTCCATTATTAGTATCTACTGAAAGTGTATCTGCAGCAGTTGTGGTAACACCAGATCCAAATGTAAGTGTGGCTCCAGTTAACGTTGTTGCTAAAGCACCAGTAGCTGCAGTACCACCTGCTACACCAGTAAGAGTTCCTGCGCTCTTAAATCCTGCCGCTGTAAGACCAGACTGTGCCTGTGCTAAAATGCCTGCTTCAACCGTACCTGCCACTCCTGAACCTATATCTCCACTAATTGTAAGTGTATTGCTGGATGCATCCCATGCATTAGTTAAAGCTTGGGTAGCACCAGATGAAACATTAAACTTGATCTTAACTCCATTTAGATCAGTTCCATTGTTCCCCGCTGTAATAGCTAAAGAAGTGTCCAACACATTAGTTGCAGCTTTCGCTCCACCAGCCACAGTTGGTGACTGTCCAATTGTTACTGTCTTAAGATTTCTACCAGTAGTATCAGTAACTAAAAGTTTATCATTTGTTCCTGCACCAGCTGTTGTTGGAGCTGTTAAATCTATACCTGTTGCTTGATTGGCTTTTTCTGTAAGGGTTATAGTGCCTGCTCCATCATCAGCAGCTGTAAATCTTGTTCCTAGCTGAGTTGCATCTACCATTGTTAACTTCAAGCTAGTAGCTTGCGCAGCTGCATTGTCTAGTGTATGAGCATCTGCTCCAATACTGAACTGACCTTTTGTTAAGTCAGCAGCACCAAATACAGTTGTAAATGTTTTTCCACCAACGCTAATTGAATCTCCGGCTTCTGTATATGCCTTTGACAATTTCGCTGTATATACACCTGGAGTCTCAGTTACTCCACCTGAAATTGAACCTGAACCAGTTACAGTTGTTAATGCCTGACCTGTTGTATTTCCTGCCATGGCATTTAACTGTATATCTGTTTTTGTACTATCTGCACTAGTTTTTACTAAATTATTTACATAATTAAATAAATCGCCTCTAGTAGTTCCTGTAAATAATGAGTTACCACTAGCATCAGTTCCTAATTCAATAGTATACCCTGTAGCTCCTTTAACTGCACTAGCAGCAGTACTAATACCCGTTGACTGATCAATACCAACAGTCTTGTTATTTAATGCAGCAGAAGTAGCAATGGTACTGAAGGTCATTCCATTAGTAAGGCTAACTGACCCAGCTGCTCCTTTTGTACTATTTGTTGTTATATTGAATGAATCAATTCCACCTGTAGCTAATGCTGTAGATGCTTGTACTGAAGTTGTTGAAGCTATTCCCTTAACACTCTTTGCATTAACTGCTAAATCTGATGTAGTTCCAACAGTTACTCCTGCAATTCCTGCTGCATCTGTAGATACTGCTTGTGCTGTAGTAACTGCTGCAACATTTGTTCCTTTTAACAATTTCTGAGTATTGAATTCTGTTGTATTTCCTATTCTGTTAACTTCTGAAGTCAATTGATTCATTTCTGTTTGGATTGATGTTCTATCATCACCAGTGTTAGTATCATTAGCAGATTGTACAGATAATTCTCTCATTCTTTGAAGAATACTTTGAGATTCACTTAATCCACCTTCACCAGTTTGTATCATTGATATACCATCTTGAGCATTAGCTCCAGCTTGGTCTAGTCCTCTAATTTGGCCTCTCATTTTTTCAGATATAGCAAGACCTGCTGCATCGTCTCCTGCCTTATTGATTCTTAAACCTGAAGAAAGTTTTTGCATTGAGCTACTAGCATTTGCTGAGTTAGCGTTCATATTCCTTATAGCGTTCATACCAGGTAAGTTGTGATTGATTATCATAATAAATTCCTCCTTGAATTTTTAGTAGGACATCCTTGTCCCCTATTGGCTATTTATAGTTAAGCCCGTTGCGGGCCTTGCTACCTAATTTGTTGCTTTTCAGCTTATCCTGTTGCTTCTTTGTTGAATTTCATCATCTTGCGATATCAAGGCTTTCAGAGCATTGTAAACATCAAGTTGATTTTCAACAGTTAGGCAACCTTCTAACCTCAATAATTTAATTCTTAATACATTTCTTATTTTTGTTACTACTTTATATATCGCTACGATGACTAATAACTTTATACCTTTTTAAAAATATTTTTTAGAATAATATAAACTTTATTATATCTCTTTACTTAAGAATACAGCTTTAGTAGATAAGTTATTATATCCTTTCATACCTACTTGTCTTTTTTTGCTATCCTTTAATTTTTTTAATAAGTCCTCTTTTCTAATTTTCATTTTAGAAAATAATTCTTTTTCTAAATTTTCTATCCCACATTGTAAATAGAATTTCTTCACTTCTTCTTTTGAATAATTAATTTTACCAATATCATCTAAAATTAGTTGCCTCCGCTTAAATATTTCTTCTAGCTTCTCATATTCCTCTGCTTTAACTGTTTCAATAATAGTTAAAGTGATAACTTTATATTTAATAAGATTTTCCTCTAAATTCAATTTATCACCCACTTTACTTAATTTAAAAATACTAGTGGCAATTCGCAATAATTATTACCATTGATTTACATTTATGATGAGCTCGTTCCCATCATAGCAGAAAGTGAACTCTGTTGTGAATTTAATTTACTCATAGCTGTCTCCAGAGCGGTAAATTTGGCATAATATCTAGTTGAAGCATCTGAAAGTTGAGTTTGAAATTTGGTAATACTTAAAGTTTTATTATATACTTGATCAGGTAGCGTATTTTTACCAGAAGAACCTGTACCACTAAAGTCATATTGCTTATTTACAAATATATTCATAGTTCCAGCTAAAGAATAGGTACCGTCTTTTCCAAGCCCTGGTGATGCTACATAGTCTCTCATTACAAGATCCATTCTCTTAAATATGCCATCCTCATTGTAATTTTTAGAACCTACATAACCTTTTGTGGAATCTAAAGTACTACTGGAAGACCCAATAAATAATTTTTTAAAGTCATCCATGTGATTTTCAATAGCGTCCTTTAATTTTGATTCATCAGTAAGTACAAGTTTACCACCATCTGAAACATCCGTTGATGTTTCAATACCTATCGAACCAGTACCATAATTACCGAAAGATAATGCAATCTTACCAGTATCGGGAGCAGTACTATCATAACTACTATATACTGGTGAATAAAGTGTTCCTCGGAGTTGTGTCATTAAACTACTTAAATTGTCATCTTTTCTAAGTATTCCAACTTTTGCTTTAGTCTCCCAAGCAGTAATTTGTGCTTCACTCATACTTGTCTTCTGAACATCCGTTAATGGAGGGTAAGCACTATCTTTCTTTTCTGTTAATTTAGTACTAATTGTTGATATTATTGTATTATAATCCTCAATGAAACTTTTCATATTAGCAACCACTGTATCTGAATTTGATGTTACAGTTACATTCGAAGTTTCAGTTCCCGGATTAACTCCAACTAGATTATATGCAACACCATTTACTGTGAATTTATTAGAGCTTTGAGTAGTAGTAGTTGCTGTAGATTGTCCGGGTCCAGTAATAGCTACAATAGCATCACCGCCTGTTTTCATAATTGTATTCGTGGTGGTTGTAACTCCGTCTTTATCTACTGTCGCTGACGATGCTCCAGTTAAACCTAATTTTGTTATTATACTGTCCGTACTATCTGTTGCAACCTTTGACTCAGATATACTAAACCCAGAGGCAGAGCCGTAGTTTTTTGATTGAAATGAGATTTTTCCAGTCGTATCATCTATGCTCATTGTAACCGCTCCACCAGTTGCACTATTTACTTTGTCCATTAAATCCTTAACTGTTGCTGTACTAGTTGAAGCTATAGTTACAGGTGTTATATTTGTTGCTGCATCATATGATAAGGAAAAACTTGTGTTCGTTGTAATTCCCAAATCTGATAATTTGGAAGCTGATGATATTCCACTATTAACTGTCATGCCTTTTATATCCGTTGTATTAGTGCCAGTATCGTTTAGTTTAATTGTATCTGTATCGGAAGAAGTTTTTGTAAACTTAATATATTCAGTACCACCTTCTTCAACATAGGATGCAGTAATTTTACCATTTAAACTAGATGCCGCAATATTTTTGTTTATCTCCGTTACTAAATCCTTTGGTGTACTTGCTGTTAGCATCGGCAATGAAACTGGCGTGTTAACACCAGCTATGTTGTTTCCAGACGTATCAACGCTACTAGCTGTTGTATCATCAAATGTTAAAGTTTTACCAGTCCAGTTTGCAGCTGTTGTAGTTGACACAGCTATCATTGAATTTTGTGGTTTGCCATCTATTTTAGCCTGCTGTGCTAGCTGACTTACGTTCACCTTATATGTTCCAGCCTTAGCAGTTGACCCTGAAGTTGCAGAAATCAATTCTGGGCTACCACTGGTAGCTGTGTTTATATTTAAAGTTTTTCCAGATAGCATATACTTACTTGAGAGTGGGTCAAAATAATCTTGTAACCCTTTTATACCTTTAATAATATCTCTATACCCTTCCTGCTGCCACTGTAATGTCTGCTTGGCTTGATTTGCTTTATCAATTTTAGACTGATAATTCGAAACCATAGATTTAACTACCGCATCTGTATCAATACCCGATGCCATACCTGATATTCTTAATAAATTCGAACTTGAAGTAGTGCTACTTGCTGTTGTTGTACTACTTGGATAAATACTTGTCATGTATTAATCAACCCCCTTTTATTCAATTGAAAATTGAGAGTTAAAACCTTTTTTATGCTACGCATAAAAATCCCTCAATCCTTCATTTTCAATTCTCAATTCTCAATTCTCAATTAACTTATTTCCCTCCTTTGGATTTTTTATAAGCCTCGCTCCAAGTATCGCAAACTTCGTCAATTAGTGGAATTATTTCATTCATGCTTTCTACACTCTTTTTCATATTTGCATCCGTAAGTCTTCTTGTTATAAACTCATATACCTTCATTAAGCTCTCTGCCCATTCGCCACCTTTTGCTACATCTAATGTTGCCATTAATTCATAAAATATATTTTGGGTTTTTACAATATTTTCATGAGCTTTTTTAATATCCTTGTCTATTATAGCCTGTCTTCCTATTTTAGAAAATTTTGCAGCACCCTCTACCAACATCATAAGTAATTGATCCTTTGATGCGAAATTCACACTATTGCTTTTATACGTATTAAATGCATTTCCATAAGCATTCATTGCCATATACCATCCCTCCTACTTTTTAGTGTCTATATAATTCCCTATTTTTTCCTGTTCTTTTTCTAAAGTTTCTTTAAAAACTTCTATCTCATATTGAGTATTTCTATATGCACCGACAGTTATTTTATGCTTCTTTTTATATTTTAAAAGTTTGCCCTTAAATTCCTCGTAGTTCTTAGAATTATCTTTAGGATCTCTATCTTTATTTACAGTTATTGAGTCTTTTCTATGAACCACACCAGATTTAGTTGTATCCTTAACTCTCTGCCTTATTTCTACATCAATTTTATTTAATTTAAATTCCATATTAGCCCTCCTAACTTATTATTAAGGGTTACTATTTCTTATACTATGAAGTTTACTACCTTCAAATTAAAAGCTACGCTTTTTTATCTACTAATATACCAGCCATTTCACACATTTTAGCTACCATGTCTAGTATCTTTTTTGAAGGTATTTCACTTATAACCTGGTTTGTATTGTCATCAATGACCTTTATAATCATTTCATTAAACACATCATGTTTTTCATACTGAAGATGAGTAGAATCACCCTCTAAAATTTTATTTATTTTACCTATTGCATTTTTAATTTCGATTTCACTATTCTTTTTTTCATTTAGTGAATTATCGATTTCATCAGGTTTTGAGACCTTAACATTTTCCGCGATTTTATAAAATTTATTTATATCTGCGTTTTCATTTTTAATGTTACCCCCAATATCCATGTTCCCCTCCTAATTTATTTATTCAATTTTTCTAAATCTGATGCATCGAAAACCATAGCTCTTTGGTTTTCATCTGTGACTTCCTTATAAAGTTCTTTCCTTAAAATCCCAATTTCTCTCGGTGCATTTATAGCAATTTTTACAGCTCCATTTTCAATCTTAATTATAGTTATTTCAATGTCATCACCTATCAATAGGGATTCGCCTTTTTTTCTACCTATTACTAACATTTGTCTGCCCTCCTAAATAGAGGCTCCTTAATTTTGTATTTATCATTATCTAATATTAATTGTTGACCTGATTTTTGTTTCATATTAATAATAATAGGAGCTTTTAGGTTAGTTGTCATATTCTCAATCTTTGAACCTAAAGTTACAGTAGTTAATACTAACACTTCTTCCGGCTTATTTATCTCAAGTTCTAACACAAGAGTGTCAGGTATCTTAAATTCATAATCCTTTGATACGGTATATGGAGATACCATAACTAAACCAACTTCAATATTTTCAAGTGAGTGTAATATCATAAAAATTTCGTTACTTTCTAGCGGAAAAATAATAAAGCTTTTCAATTCTTTAAATCCTGGAAGACCTTTTTTGAATACTATGACGTCTTCATCGCCATATTCTCTAATTCCATGGTACTTAGTAACTAGCTCCATATTACAAATCAACTCCTTAGTAAAAACCATTTTTTTCTTACTCCCTAATTCTCCATTCTCAATTTTCCCCTCTATAAATAATCAAGTAACGAAGGCTGAAGCACTTTCGCACTAGTTTGAAGAGATGCTGTATATACAGTTTGCAAAGTGGCATATTCCATTGTTTTTTCTGTAATATCTATATCTTCTGTTGTCGACAGGATTTCTGTCATATTAGTATTTTGATCTACATTTCTAGCTTGAGCGCTTTCCATTCTATTTTGCTTAGCACCAACTTCAGAGCGTAGCTTTAACACATTTGTCATAACAGATTGAATACCAGTTAAATCGGCACCATTTAAAGCTGCAGTATCTGTTGCATCTGTAGAATCAAGATGTTTAGTTATATTTGCTAACAAGTCCATAAGATTATTACCACCGACCCCATAGTTTATAACTTGAGATGCTGTGATATTATAATCCATAGTTACTCCTTGAGATACTTCTACCAATAACGAGTCTTTTGACCCTCCGCTTAAGCCTAAGTCTTTAGCAGTAGTAGTGCCTACATTATCTGAAAAAGTAATGGTGCCTGATGGACTAGTAATTTGGAATCTTCCATCATCAGTTGCTGTTACTGTTGCCGGCTTAATAAACCCTGCTTGAGTAGATGTTTTTCCTCCATTAGCAAGATCTATAGCAGTTTGAATATTCTTTTGGAGATAAGTAGCTGCAACTGTCATAGAAGTTGTGCCTTTAGTAATTGTATCTGTTGTTTTTACTACCATAGGCACTCCATTTAAAGACATATTGAATGTAGCCGCTGGTGCTGATACTGCTGATACTGTATTACCACTATATGTGCTAGTACCACAATTAGGAGATGACGATACCGCTCCTGCAGTATCTGATAATATCTTCGCACCTATGGATGTAGCTGATGCAGCAGTGGTAATCGTAACCTTAGATTTTGTTCCAGTGCTCCCACTTTGTAAAACCAACTTGTTAGTAGTATCTTCCAAACTACCAGAAACATGTGAAACACCCGTTCCTGAATCATCTATTGCTTTATTAATTACATTAACTATAGTATCCTTAACTGAATTTAAGGTAGGATCTGCTGCTCCCGATAAGTCAGTTTGAATTTGCGACCTTTGAGCAACAGTTAACGTATCCCAGTTAACATTAATTGGCTGACCATCTACAGTTAATGTATCTGTTCCTAATGTTATAGACCTCTGATCAACTTTAAGACTATTTGATGATGTCATCGTTCCAGCCGCAAGCGTCGCAACTACTCCTAATTTTACGTTATTATTCAACTCAGTATTTCCATCTACAACACTAGTTCCCACAGGTTTACTTGTTCCATTTGTGCCACCAAATAAATATTTACCATCAAAACTTGTATTAAGTATTTGAGAAAGTTCTCCAACCTTTTGATTTATTTCATCTTTAATAGCGGCTTTTTCACCTGGACCATACCCAGCATTTCCAGCAGACACTAAAAGTTCTTGAATTCTTGTAGTTACATCCCCTACTTGACCTAATGATGTATCTGTCATATCGAGCCAATTTGTTGTATTTGTGATATTATCATTATATTGTTTATTTGAATCTATATCTGAATATATTTGCATTATCTTTGAAGCTTTGGCAGGATCATCAGAAGCCTTACTTACTTGTTTACCAGTAGCCATTTGAGTTTGCACTGTACTCAAATTATTTAAATTTGTTTTCATATCTCTCAAAAAATTATTTGATAGCATTTTGTTAGTTATTCTCATTTCTTCACCCCTTAATTAACAAACATATATCCTATTATTTATTTTTTTAAACCATTAATAATTACATCTAGAAGCTCATCAACTGTAGAAATAATTTTTGCATTTGCTTGATAAGCATGTTGAAATTGAATCAAATTAGCCATTTCCTCATCCAAAGATACGCCCGAGATAGAAGTTCTCGATTCCTCGAGGCTTGAGAGTAGCGCATCATGATTCGTTACAATTCTTGTAGCCTCTTGAGACTGAATAGCTAATCTGTTAACGGTATCTGTAAAATAACCTCCAATAGTCATTCCATTTGAAGATGTAGCAATTGTATTAACTCCCAAAGTATCATCTTTAGCAAATTTTCCGGTCAAAAAGGCGTTCCTTGTAGTACTGGCATTTATACCTTGAACATCTAATTTTACATCTTTAAGCTGTGAAATAGCAATCGCCCTACTTCCATCTGTTGACCCTGATGTAGAATCTTTTCCAACATTCATGCTCATGACATCATCAATAATATCTTGATTTACTGAAATATTTCCTGCTGTAATTCCTGTTTCACCGGCAGTTGTTTTATCACTGCTGTTCACAAAAAATTTCTGTTCACTATCCGTAGCTGCTTGGTTACCACTAAGCACAGCATTAATTGAAAATGCAATGCTCTTAGCTAAACTGTTTAATTGATTAACATACCCATCTATATCTGTTTGTACCGACATATAGCCATTTAGCTCTCCCGTTTTGGGCTGAAATAATTCAAGATTAACTGCACCAGATGTGGTGTCATTAATTCCAGTCGCTATTCTAGTAGGTCCCGTTGTCCCTGCTTTAACAGCGGTACCTACGATGTCAGACCCAATAAATTCTTTGCCAGCAAGTCTATTTCCACTTTTATCTATAGCATAACCTTCCTTATCTGCCCAAAGCACTCTGCCTTGATCCAAACTAGTATATTCATCGCTTGTTAACGGAATTGTCATAATTACTTTATTTGCATCCGTTGATGTATCCCCATCTTTGTAATAAGTTACATCATAGCTTCCAGCTTCCCCTGATTTCTGTGTACCTGGTGGTGTTGGTACAATACTACTAACATAAGAAAATCTTTTAACAGCATCATTAGGATTTGACTTTACAAGGTACGCATCTGCCACATTCCCAGCATCATTAGCTTTTAAATCTTCTCCCCCTAATGATTTTTTATCAATTGTAATACCAAATTTTAAGCTTAATTGATCTACTAGTAAATCCCTTTTATCCATCAGATCATTAGGCTCTTCTCCACCATTTTTCACTTTTATAACCTGTTGATTTAATTCGTTTATTTGATTAAGCATACTGTTTACATCCACAACATCTTGCTTAATAACATCTTGACTGTTTGTTTTTAAACTAATTAACTGATTATAATTATTATTTAATTGATCAGTTAATGCTTTAGATTGCTGAACAACTACGGTTCTTGTATTTGATTGTTCTGGACTTGTTGAAAGTGTACTCCAAGATGTAAATACTTTACCTAGTAGGGTTGACACACCTGTATCGCTAGGTTCATTAAAAACACTTTCAACTTCTGTTAAAAATTTTTCTCTCCCATCATATAACCCTTTAGTACCATTCTCAGTTCTTACTTGGTAATCTAAATAGCTGTCTCTAATTCTTGATATAGAAGAAATCTGTACTCCAGTTCCTAATTGCCCTGGTCCCATAGCATTATTCATAGTAGGCATACCAAATGGAGTTGTAGTCTCCATAGTTGCCCTTTGCCTTGAATACCCTTCTGTATTAGCATTTGCTATGTTATGACTTGTTACATCTATTGCTCCTTGTTGAGCAGTCATTCCTCTTACTGCAACATTTAAAGTTGAATATAATCCTGACATTGTCTCACCTCCTACTATTTTCTTACTTTACCATATCCATTGTAAGTTTTTGCTTCACGCGCTGGGTTTAAAACATTTAACATTCGATTTGTAAAACTAAGTCCTTGTCTTATAAGTAACTCGTTTGTATCCTTTTGTAGTACAACTTCATGTAATAACTGCTTTATCTTATAAAAATTATTCTCAAGCTCTGAATCTTTAGCTTCTTCAATTATCGGTCCCATAGCTTTGTTTTCGGTAATTTTTCTTCGCTGCACTTCCATGTGAGCTATGTCCTTATTGGCTTCTTTAATCCTACCTACGCAAGCTTCCATTCCAAATATGTCACTAGTTACTATGCATTTGTGTTGATTTTCAAGTTCTAATAAGAGATTCTTAATTGCTGACGTTTCATTTATCATTACCTCATTTAGTTTTTGTATCATAACTAAATATCTCTTCCTTTCATAACATCAATCATTCTTTTAGCTGTTAATTTTGGATCCACATTGTATGTGCCATTCATCACCTTATTTTTAATAGTATCTATCTTCTCTTTAGAATTAACTGATTTATCATTTAATGATAATGCACTTAAGTTTTTTCCTTCTGAAGATAACTCAACAGTATCTCTTTTCGCCACTGTAACCTTTGGTTCTGGTTTAGGTGTATTCTTTTTATACATATTAATCACATTTGGTTTTACTCCGTCTATTTTCATCTTTATTCACCCCTAGCTTTTTTTATCTTTAAGCCTCGATTTTATTTCATCTATTCTTATTATCGTATATAATCTTTCAAAGTTTATACGATAAACAAAAAAGAGGTAAATAAAATTCACCTCTCAAATAAGTGGGATAAATTTTATTTATCCATGTTTGCATCTTATGTAAATCTATTTTAACGACATTTCAGAATGAAAGTCTCCCACTTCTATAAAGAGGAGTTATATGCTGTAACAAAAATAAAACTTTAGTAGGAGTCTAAATCTCCTTCTGAAGTCGTTAATAATGCAGCTCCTCAGGAGATGATTTAATCTGCTAATGTTTTGACTCTCTCTTCTCCACTAATTATACTAGTGATTCTAACTCCAAAATTTTCATCTACAACTACTACTTCACCATATGCTACCTTTTTTCCATTTACTAATATATCTACTGGTTCTTCAGCTAGTTTATCAAGTTCAATTAATGATCCAGTTCCCAAATTCAAAATATCTCTGATGTTCTTTTTAGTTTTTCCAAGCACTACAGAAATTTCTAGTTTAACATCTAATATTAAATCAATGTTTTTAGGACAATTATGGACTGAGGACTTTGTTAGTGGCTGAAAAGATGCTTTGCGAACATCTACTTGTGGCTGTGGACGCTCGATTGGTTTTGTGTCATACCCGGTGTCTATTGATCCATTCACATCTCCATTTTGCTCTTTAGGTTCCACTTCTTCATATATAGGTTTCGCTTCAGGTGCTTTCGTATCACTTTGCACCTTCTCTAATTTAGGCTCTTCTGCACTTTGTTCTGTTCCCATCATAATAGCCACTATTTTTTTAGCAGTTTCAATAGGAAGCACTTGCATTATTACACTATCAATTAAAGCACCTATAGTCAATTTGAAAGCTACCTGAACAACTTGCTCATTTTCATCAATACTATCACTTAAAGGCGTGGTACTATCATCCCATATTTTAGATTCGGGTGGTGAAATATTTACTTGCCTTGAAAACATTGTTGCCATAGATGTTGCAGCAGAACCAATCATCTGGTTCATAGCTTCTGATACCGCACTAATTTCAATTTCTGATAGCTCTGGTTTTCCTTCTACATTACCATCTCCACCCATCATTAAACTAGCTATAACTGCGGCATCAGTATTCTTAATTACTAAAAGGTTTCCACCTGTTATCCCGCTTGTAAATTTTACGTCTAAAGCAATATTGGGAACCTCAAATGTACTTCTTAACTTTCTAAGTGTACTTACTGTAACTATAGGCGTTGCAATATTTACTGGTTGACCGACTATTGTGGAAAGAGCCGTTGACGCTGAGCCCATAGATATATTACCAACCTCGCCTAGTAAATCCTTTTCACTATCGGTTAGATCATATGCTTGAGCAAATTCAGGGCTTATGTCATCACTTATACTTTCATCTTGGCTTTCATCTTGACCCGCACTCATGTCTTTTTCCTCGCTAATACCGTCTCCATTTAAGAGAGCGTCGATTTCTTCTTGCGAAAGAAAGCCGTTACTCATAATTTCCCACATCCTTATCTATTATATCTATTATCTGAATTCCCCTTTTTTTACCTATAATTCCAGGTTTCCCAGTATAATACTGTTGTTCTTCCACAAGAACCTTGATCGGGCTATCACTTGGATTATCCAATGTAATTACATCACCCACCGTTAATTGCAGAAATTCATCTACGGTGATATTTGTATTACCTAGAATTCCTGTTATTGGCACCCTTACTATATTTAATCGATCCTTTAGTTTATTTCTAGATTCATTTACAGTTTCTTCATCATTTTCTCTAAACCAAAATTTAACAACCAATTTATCGATTACTTTTTCAATACTTAAATAAGGTATACAAATATTTATAAAGGTACTGCTATTATTCATTTCAACTGAAAAAGTAATTAAGGCAACTGGTTCATTTGGAGCTAACGTTTGATTAAGCGAAGGATTAGTTTCCAGTGCTATAATCTCTGGTTCTACTTCTAAAACATCTTGCCAAGCAGTTTTGAGGTTAGCTAAAAGCCCCTCATTTACGTTTCGTAATATATTTTTATCTATTTCAGAAAATTCTTTTATTTTGACTGACCTACTACCCATACCACCTAATAGTATATCTAATACCTGAAAAGAAAACTGAGGATTAGTTTCAAATAATATAGTCCCACTTAAAGGTGGCATTTTAAATATAGTTAGAATGGTAGTGTTTGGGATTGAGTGAATAAATTCATCGTATGTTATTTGTTCAATAGTTTCTACCTTAACCTTTACATTATTCCCTAATTGCGCCGATAAATAACTCGACATTAATCTTGAATAATTATCATGAATGAGCTCAAGTGCTCTCAGATGATCTTTTGAGAACTTTTGAGGAGTTTTAAAATCATATAATTTAATTTTATGTTTTTCCTCTTCATTTGGGAGTAAATCTGCTTCTATTGTCCCAGATGATAAGGCAGATAAAAGTGAATCTATATCACTTTGAGATAATACTTCTGCCATATTCTAACCTCGTCTCTCTGAACATAGTATAATTGCTATGCCTAACTAAGTACCCATTTTATATTATACCTATGTCATAGCATAATTATTTAACAATAAGTTTTTCAATATCAATTAATGTTACTATTCTATCTTTAAAGTTTATAACACCTTTAATATAGATTTTATTTCTGTCATTTTCAATTTTTTCAATCAAATTTTCTTCAATTTCTAATACTTCGTCAACTTGGTCTACAGTTACTCCAACAGATTCTTCTTGTAGATTTAGTATAATAATATTTTCTTGCTGCCCAGTACTCTTTTCAATATCTAAAAGAAGATTTATATCCAAGAGGGAAATTATATTACCTCTTAGATTAATTAAGCCCTTTATATATTCTTCTGACTTAGGTACTTTTGTTATTCCCATCATATCATTAATGCTTTGAACTTTCGATGCTTCCACTGCGAACTGTTCCTCATTAACCTTGAATACGACTACTTGCATAACTCTCCCCCTTTAACCTAAAACTTTTTTTATTGCTTCAAGTACTCTATCTGCTTGAAATGGTTTGACAATGAAATCTCTTGCACCAGCCCTTATTGCATCCATAACCATAGTTTGTTGTCCCATAGCACTACACATGATTATTTTTGCAGCAGGATCAAATGCTTTAATTGCTTTAACGGCTTCAATTCCATCCATCTCAGGCATGGTAATATCCATAGTAACAATGTCTGGTTTTTCTACCTTATATAGTTCTACACCTTTTAATCCGTTGTTACCTTCACCAACAACTTCAAATCCATTTTTCTCTAATATATCCTTTATCATCATTCTCATAAATGCTGCATCATCAACAATTAGTACTCTAGCCATTTTATATAACCTCCAATTATTTTATCCCTAATGAATTTAATATTTTCTCAAGTGATCCAGGCATGGGTATATAATAAAAATGCCCGTTCATTTTTTGATGTTCTAGTAAAAAACGAGTTTCTAAGTCAAGTATATATTCGTCAAATTGACCTGACTCAATAAAAGTTGTTGATAAAATTGCACCCATCATATCTAAAGCAATAGCTGGCACCGAAGGCCTAGCTTCAAGATTTGTAAGTTTGGCTATTGCATTCATGAAGGAACTTGAAATAATGTTTCCTATTTCACATAATGCCGAGCTCCCAATTTCCGTTATTTGATCCTGCTCCCTGCCTAAGAGACTAGAAATAATATTTAGTGCAACGTCTTTATCAATAGTAAACAGTATATTACCCGGTATATCGCCCAAGACGCGTACGATAACACCCACTACTACTTTTTCAACCCCTATTTCTGAAAAGATATCATCAAAGGGAACAATTTTTACTGCCGGCACGGTCATATCTACTTTTTCATTCAATAACTCAGATAATGAAGTAGCTGCATTCCCTGCACCAATATTTCCTACTTCTTGTAGAACATCTAGTTGAATAGAACTAAGCTCTGAATAATCCATATTATACTCTCCTTACACTAAGGCCGCAACATCTAGTATTAATGTTACTAGGCCATCTCCTAAAATAGTTGCTCCTATATATTCTTTTAACCCCTTAAGTGTTTTTCCTAGTGGTTTTATCACAATTTCTTGTTGTCCTAAAAGCGAATCTACTAAAAGTCCCACTATTTTCTCTCCGACTTTTACAATAACAATATATTTCTTTGTTTTATCATTTGTTTCTATTTGCATTACTTTATTTACTCTTACTAGTGGTATTATACCCTCATTGTATACAATAACTTCCTTATTATTAGTTTTCTTAATTATGTCATCCTTATAGTCTATTACTCTATCAATATACCCAAGAGAAATAGCCATAGTTTCACCACCTATTTTTACAAGTAATGCTTGAATAATTTGAAGTGTCAATGGTAATGTTATAATAAAAGAAGTACCTTTGTCAATTTCGCTTATAGCATCTACCGTTCCGCCAAGTGCAGCAATTTTAGTTTTAACAACATCCATTCCAACTCCACGTCCTGAAATATCAGTTACCTTCTCATTTGTGCTAAAGCCTTGTGCAAATATTAAATTTTTTATGTCGGCTTCCGTCATTCCCTCAGTATTTATTCCAACTTTATTAGCTTTTGCTTTAATTCTCTCAACATCGAGGCCTGCACCGTCGTCTATAACTTTTATTATCGCTTTAGTACCTTCAGCATAAGCCATAAGACTAATTCTTCCAATAGGATTTTTGCCCTTTGCAATTCTAACTTCTCTAGGTTCAATTCCATGATCTGCAGCATTACGAAGCAAATGAAGTAGTGGTTCTCCGATTTCGTCTATTACTGTTCTATCAATTTCTGTCTCTTGACCTTTTATCACAAGTTC